>Ga0209309_10000035_pt1 | contig 203591 bp, 170 predicted proteins | sample COGITO_mtgs_1204_2_FD_184807 | JGI IMG/M metagenome (GOLD analysis project Ga0209309, IMG submission 184807) | Pelagic marine microbial communities from North Sea - COGITO_mtgs_120412 (SPAdes) (version 2) | ecosystem: Environmental > Aquatic > Marine > Epipelagic ... | reverse complement strand
TCTAAGAAAGAACATGGTATAAAAGCCCTACCCCGCTTTTTACATTCAGCTTCAGATGACTGAATACTTTCAAATTGACATAGAGCGATGGGGATATCCTCGCCTGCTTGATAAGCTCGGATACGGGCTTGAATAGACGTAAACTTTGAGTCCTCTGGTACAGAACATAGCCCAGCGCGTATTGGATTCAAGTCAACATAAGCCATGCAAGCCAAAACAGCAGATTCATCAAGCAGCGTTTTCGATGGTCAAAATTTTTGGTGATTTGCTTGTCATACCCACAGAGGAAGGCTCGACGTACACAGCGGGATACACAGTGATAATAACGGGTGATTTCAAGATTGACTTGGTGCTTTCGTGCTGTTGGCAATTGGATTCCCTTTATTTTTAAATGACTGACATACTTCCTACTGTTGAGTATTTTACAAGTAAAAATTCGTGTTTGGTCTAGGTTACTTTTTAACTACACAAACTGCCCAGAAAAGTCCTCAAACCCATTGGATACTGCGAACTCAACATCCTTACCCAAAGCCTTAAAGTGCTCTTTGCCACATGCAATTTTAGCTTTTTCAGTTGGGCGGAGTGCATCAGTAAATAAGGTGCTTTTGGTCTCAACTACAAAGTAGAGCTTCTCTTTGCCATCTACTTCAATCAACACCGCCCAGTCCGGGTTGTAAGTACCCAATGGCGTGTCGATTTTGAACCAGTCCGGAAGTTTGGCGTAGAGCTTTATATCGTCGCTGTGTTCAAAAGCATTGGCGAATTCTAGCTCTGTATCGGAATCATAGACCACGTGATCAAATACTGACCTCTTACTTGCAACCATGTTTTTGTTGAGATAACCAAACAATTCATTATCACTAAAAAGCTCTTGCCCATAAAATTGATCGTCGCCGATTTTATGGTATTTGATGCCATCAACAATAAAGAGGCGCATCTGGTTTTGAATAATAGTCGATGCCTGTTCGATGAACTTCTGGGGATTATTCTTAAAGGACTCCAGGCGACCACTATCATTGATAATTTTCACGATTGTTCGGCGGGTAAGATTATTCTCGTTCTGAAGATAGGTGATTAAGTCTGGGAGTTCAAAAGACCTTGTTTCATAAACGCTTGCTGTTTCTTGAACTTGCTGAGCATGTACACCACCCCGGTCAATTTCTGCCTTGGCCTTTCGATAAATAAACCTGGCTTTACCCACCTGCAGATTAGCTTTGATCTCTTCAGCGCATTTTGCAGTGAGCGCGTCTACATCGAAATCTACTCTGAAGGTTGTCTTGTATTTAATCCGATCCCAAAGCGCTTTGAACTCTGAACTTAAAAATACCGCTTTATTTAAAAATACCTTTTTCTTGTCGTCGCGATTCTTGATATTGAGATTACCGGATACTTTTTTCAGAACCGCTGCGATTTGAGGAGAATACACTTTGAACTCCTCAGGTAATTTCAACTTACCGATTTTCAGAGCTGATCTTAAAGCGTCTTGAATTTTACCGTTGGTATCGATATAACCTGTGGTTTTCAGGTGGTCACAGAGTTTTTTAGATGCTTCGACACCTAAATACTCATTGGTGTAGTCGTCTATGGGCACAACAATGTTGGCAAACAGGTGTTCTTCAACCACACCAAACTTGATACCTTCTTCCAATTCAATTTCTTTTTGAAGCTGCTGCGCAAAGCTCTCATAGGATTCATTGGCCATCACCGTGAGGGTGTTAACCTCAAAACCATGAACTCGTTCGCCATCCTGATTAACACAAATACGAAGACCACGGCCAATTTCCTGTCGTTTTTTGATCACTGAATTAGTTTCATTGAGCGTACAGATTTGGAAGACGTTAGGATTATCCCAACCTTCTTTCAAGGCGGAGTGTGAGAAGATAAACTTGAGCTTTGAGTAAAAACTAAGCAATTTTTCTTTATCTTTCATGATCAAGTTGTAGGCGCTTTCATCTGCTGCACTATTGCCGGAGGCATCTTTCAGTATTTCGTTGCCGGTCGTATCTTTCTTTTTATCGATGGCAAAATAGCCGTTATGCACACCAGCTGCAAGTGTATCTAAATCATCCCCTTCGAATAAAGCCTTGTATTTTGGTTTGCGGATTGCTCGAGCATATTCCTCTTCAAACATTAACGCGAATTTGCCTTTTTGCGGATTGCCATCCTCATTGTAACAGCGGTAATTGGCCACTTTGTCGATAAAAAATAGGCTGAGAACCTTGATACCCTGTGGGCGCAGGCGCATCTCTTTATCTAAATGCTCTTCTATGGTCTTACGAATTTGCAAGCGCTTATATTCATCTGGGTCAACTTCGCCAATGGCCTGTCCAAGTTTTAGAATTTCTGGCTTGCTGGTGAAGCTCATGTATTCATTGTCTTTCTCGCAATAAATATCCTCGATAATGTAGCCATCGTATAGATCACGGCCACCAGTATATTTTGCATCCAAGAGGTCGGAACCACTTGAAACAACCACCGCTTTTCGTTTAATGCTGCCGGTTTTCATGCGGCAATCAACCTCGATTTTAGCGGTGATTGGACTTTTTTTATTGTCTACACTTAAGAGCTTTATATAGGCTTTGTTGTGACCATCTTTTACTTCAACGCCGGCTACTTCAATCTGTTTCACCAGCTTCTGCTCATAGGCATCAATGGAATCCAGCTTGTAGAGCATATGGTGCTTTTCGATATGAGTAGCAGAATAGCGCAACGTGCAAAGTGGATTTAATGAGCGAATAGCCTCTTTACTCTTTGACGTGGTATCTACACTCTGCGGTTCATCAAGAATAACAATCGGATTAGTTTCTTGTATGAATTCAATAGGTTTAGCACCGGTCATTCGATCATGAGCTCTATGGATAATATTTGCTTTATTTTTCTTTTCTGGATCGGTAAAGCTTTTTCTGAAAGCGTCAATGTTGATGACCATAATCTGTATATCAGGACTCGTAGCAAAGTTTCGAACAGAAGAAAGCTTGCTGGAATCATACACAAATGCATCAAAAGTCACATTGTCATAGAGTTCTTTAAAATGAACAGCAGTAATTTCTAAGGTCTTAGCAACGCCCTCTTTCACGGCTATAGAAGGCACAACAATAATGAACTTAGTGAAGCCGTAGAGCCGGTTCATTTCAAAAATTGAACGTAGGTAGACATAGGTTTTTCCAGTGCCTGTTTCCATCTCTACTGTAAGATTAATACCGTCCTTTGAACTAAAAGACTCGGAAGGTGCCAACCCGTTTCGCAACTGAATCTTGCGGATGTTTTTATGAATATCTTCATCAAGTAGCTTTAAGCGATTGCCTATACCCAGTTTATTCTCCATGCCCGGCAGGTATTCATCTTTTACTTGTTGCAAGGGTGCGACAGTAAAGTTGGTTTGACATATTTCCTGACCCTCAAAGACACCGGCAATAGAATCAATAACTTGTTTCTGGTATTCCAGATTTGCATCAAATTGAATTTTCATGGTGCGCGCCTCGTCGTATCTTCATCATTGATATGGGTTGCATCCCATTCGCGCTGAACTTCTTCAAGCTGTTTTTTTAAAGCCTCTTTATCGGGCAGATAGAGCTGATACTCTGATGCATGAATGTTCGAACCGCTTGGCAGAGTTAACTCAACAAGTCGGTCGTCTTTTGAGTGGCAAAGCAAAATGCCTACTGTGGGTTTTTCATCGTCGAGTTTTACATAGCGGTCGAAGTAGTTGACGTACATCTGCATCTGACCAAGGTCTTGATGGGTAAGCCTTTCACGTTTTAGATCTATAACAACGTAACACCGCAATAAACGGTTGTAGAACACTAAATCCACATAGAAATGATCGTCATCGAAAGTAAAGCGCTTTTGTCTCGCTTCAAAAAGAAAGCCTTTGCCTAACTCGAGTAGAAAGTGTTCGATTTTGTTAATAATGGCGGTTTCTAGTTCATGTTCTGAATAATGACTGCTTTCGTCGAGCTGCAAGAATTCAAGCACATATGGGCTCTTGAGAACATCTGAAGGATGGCCAATCAACTGGCCTTTTTCTGATAATTCTTTAACTTTGGTTTTATCTCGACTCAATGCCAAACGCTCATAAAGACTCGCGTTGATTTGCCGTTTCAACTCGCGGATACTCCAGGCATTTTCAATTGCCTCAAGTTCATAAAACCTACGTTCCTCTATGGCATCAATTGTTAGTAGCACCACATAGTGTGACCAGCTCAAGGAAAACTGAGTGGATAGAAGTCTCAACACCTCCTGAGAGAACAATGAAGGCTTGCCACTATGAGACGCCAAATTTTGACAAAACAAGCTCAGCTCAGAACTAACAGACAGTGTCTGTTGATTCTGCTGAGGCCCTAAAGATGTAACAGACAGTGTCTGTTGAATCTTTATATAGCTTTGATAAAACTCGCGAAATTTGCGTAAGTTGGTTTCAGACATACCTTTCAGGCCAGATTGGCTCAAGCCGGTTGAAAGCCGTTGAAACAGCTTCTTACCATAAAGCTCTGCCCGCTCCGCCCCGCCCTGCTCAAACTCCACAATATACCAACCAAAGAGCCAGTTGCGAACGACCAAAGCTATATCTACAGACTTTGCCGCTTGAAACTGCATGGCGGTTTGAGTTTGTTCGAAAAGCTCAACCAAACCTTCAAAACCAACTACTCCATGCTCCTTGGCATTATTTTTTTTTGGCTTTTGATTCATCACAAGCTCCTTACATCCACAATACCAGCTTGTTTGAGAATCTGAACTGTATTGGTTTTGACGACATCGTCTTTGAAGCCGGAGTCTTTGAATACTACCCGCATTATTTCTGGATTGAGTTCATCCTTCAGTTTGGCTATGCCTTCGACAACTTCAAAAGTAATGTCATCGGACAGACAAATGATCAAAGCGCCCAGACCGATATTGAATACCTTTTGACTGGCAATGGCGTGCTCAGTGATTGGGAGAGTTAGGTCGAGGCCGTATTTGAGCAGGATTTCATAAAGAATATCTTCTTCATCGCGGTCTGCTTTAATGTTCTCAACAAAGGCACTAAGTTGGCCTTCATCTAACTCAAAGTCAGCTTCCCAGGGTTTGATATTAGTGGAATCGAGTTTGAAGACCTTGAAGCCAAGGTCTCCATTGTATTCGGGGTTTTCTGATTTTATTTTGGTGGCAGCTCGACGGATGCGTTCTTTGCTGATTTCGGCAATGGTTTTATAACCGGATTTATAGGCATAAGAACTTTCGTCGCAAACCTCCGGTAGCTGCACCAAAATGAACTTATTAGTACATGTTGAAGTCACGTTGTAGTCCACTAATGCCTGCGCTGAAGCCCCAGAACCAGCAAAGAAGTCCAAGAAAATATTATCGTTAGTTGAATTAAACCCAATTTCTAATAATTTATATATATAATATGATGGCTTTGGAAAATCAAATATTTTTGCATTACCGAATAGTTCTACAAATTGATTTGTTCCATGCTGCGTATATATATCGTCTACTATAGTAAATGGTTTTGTTTTTCTAATTTGACCATTTTCATCCTTGAGATACTGCTTAGACGACAAAACCCAACTTCCATTCTTGTCTTGTGAAAATTCAATTTCATTTCGTTCAAGGGCAATCTGAACTCTTTCTTTGCTCCATCTCCATTGCCTTTTTGGCCAAACCATATCACCATTTGGCAGGTCTATAGGAAAATTTAGGTTATCCCTATCATCGAAACTCTTCATCGCTTCTAATGGATGCGTTCTATATCCTCCTCTCAAAGAATAGAATTCATCTTTGTTTTTGTAATATCGATCAATAGACTCTTCTGGTAACGGTATGTAAAGGTTGTCAAGTGACTCTTTTGATTTAACATACATTAATGCATATTCATGCAAGGCTACTAAGAACTTTTCTTTTGCCCCACCACCATACCGCTTTTTCCATACAATGGGGTCGACAAAGTTTTCCTCCCCAAAAATCTCATCACATATTTTGCGTAGGTTTGTCACTTCATTATCATCAATTGAGATAAATATAACCCCATCATCCTTCAGCAGATTTCTCGCCAACTTTAAACGCGGATACATCATATTCAACCAGTCAGTATGATAACGTCCACTTGTCTCATGGTTACTTGAAAGGTTACGGCCTTCGCTATCAACTTGACCAGTAATTTCTTTATAATTTTTAATATTGTCCTTGAAGTTATCTTTATAGACAAAATCTTTACCGGTGTTATACGGCGGGTCAATATAGATCATCTTCACTTTTTTGTGATAGCTCTTCTGTAATAGTTTGAGCACTTCGAGATTATCGCCTTCAATAAAAATATTCTGCGTGGTGTCCCAATCTACCGATTCTTCTTTACAGGGCCGCAAGGTGCCGGTACTTGGCGTCTGAGCGATCATCCGAGCTTTGCTTTTACCATTCCATGTAAAGCTGTAGCGTTCATCGCGATCATCTACAAACGAGCCAAGTACTTCCTTCAGGGCGTCAAAGTCAACCTTGCCTTCCGTGAAGGCTTCCGGGAACAGCTCCTTTAGCTTGCTCAGATTCTCAGCGACTAGATCCATTGATTTACCGTTCATTTTTTCCATGATTTTAATTCCTTATTTCTAACTGCACCCAACTGTAAAGTCATTTTAATTTCTTGACAGCTGATTCTTCAGTTAATAACTTCATTTGTTGAATCGCGGTGTGGTTTAAAACTCTAAGTCGTTCCGATTGTTCTAGTTCTTGTTGTATAAAGTGCGCATTGAGGTTTTCCAGATTTACCAAGCAAACTAATTGACTTACATTAGCGTAATCACGAATATTGCCTTTTTCCTTTGGGTTTTCGTTTCGCCACTGCTTTGCTGTTTTACCGAAAAGAGCCATGTTCAGCAAATCCGCCTCTGATGCATAAATATTAGCCACCTGTTGTTTGGTCAGTTCCGGTGGTATTAAATTTTCTTTGATAGCGTCGGTGTGTATGCGGTAGTTAATTTTGGTCAGCTGGCGCTTGACATCCCAGCCCAAGTGTTTTTGTTCTTCTCTTTTCAGTCGCTGAAACTCTTTGATTAGGTAAAGTTTGAACTCAACGGATACCCAAGATGCAAACTCAAAGGCAATGTCTTGATGGGCATAAGTCCCGCCATAACGCCCTGTTTTAGAATCTAAACCAATAGCTCCGGTAAGAGTGATCCATTTTTTGGGGGTGAGTGTGAAACTGTTAAGGCCCGCTTGTTTTCTAATCCCGTCGAATTCGACGGGGTTAAAATCAGGATTATGGAGCTGTTCCCAAATCCCCAAAAGTTCCAATGTATTACGATTGCGCAACCAATTTCTGATCAAATCGTCGGGGTGTTCAGGGTTTTTCGATTTTGCAATATCAGTAAGACAGATGAAATCATCTTGATCTATTGCCTTAATTTTTACCTCAACATCCAAGACTGTGATTGAATTCTTCTTTTTCATAAAGTATTATCATCCATTATAAATTTTTTACCAATAGCTTAAGCTCTTGTTCAAATGTTTTGATTTGGGTATTCAACTCAACCTGGCGGTTAAAAGCTGCTTTTTTCAATTGCCCGCGAAGCTCTAATATTTTTGATTCAATTTCTCTGCACCGTGTTAGCTGCACTAGCCGGTTGCGGCTGGCACTGCCAAGAGTAAAGCTTCCAGATAACACCGAACACTCGTACCCGGTAAAGCGATCCATCCAGGCGTTGTATAGATCACCGTAGGTCTTCATTGATAATGTGAGCAGAGTATCCCATGGGAGTGATGCAATAAACGCTGCTTCATTGTTGTTCAATGCACGCAGGTTGATCCAACCAGTGGTATAAAACCGCTCAACAACAAAAGCCCCTTGCTCTGCCTGGCTGAACCGCTTAGGCGCGATACTTAGCGCAATCTCGTCGGTTTCGGTATAGAAGCTCAGCAACAATGGGTAAGGGATGATTCTATGGATGATTTCGGCAATGCGGTGATGCGCACTCTTGGTTGTCGAGGTTTTCACTTGAGATAGTCCATTGATTTCGACCTGCAAAACCGCCACCTCAAGGTATTCTCGCTCATTATCTCTGTAAGGTAAAAGTGGACAGGTTGATGGTTTCAGCGTGTACTGCCAATAAATATTTTTTACAGTTGCCTGAAACAACTTTTTATCACTGGTGCTCAGCTGCCCACTTTCAATAAACTGCTTTTTGGGCACTCGCTTGCCTAATAATGTGGTCTGTGGAAATGAAATGGTATCCCAGACGCTTTCAATGGCCACTCGATGAGGCTTATCATGCATCGGTTTCGCCCTCACCCAGCAGAATCAAGTAGCTGACCACTTCAAAATCATCCATACCTTTAAAGCTGTTGTTGTTTATAACGGTTCCGCCTGGGGAAAAGAGGCTTTCTACACCCCGCTCTTGCGCTTCACCAGTCAATGCTTCAACGGCTTTAGCAAGCAGGTTTCGATACTTCGACATATTGGCACCATTGTGCGTCCAATCGGAAAGACGTGTTATGGCTTGGTTGTCAATGGCCTTTCTATGAATACTTGTTTTTTTCAGTAGATCCAAAATTTTTTTTGTTTGAGTAAACTGCAAATGGACTGAACCGTCGTTTTTGACATACACAAGATAATAAGGCGACAAGGCATAGGTGTTATCTGAAACAGTATGAGCACCTTCATTTCTGAGGCAAAAAATCACTCCAGGTTCTAATTCACTATGTAAAGAGTCGCCTTTTAAAAAATCGTCGATAGTCGCTACGGCATAAGCGCCTAAAGGCATCCGTTCTAGCAAGTTTTCATGCACTTTGATGTAATCACTGAGATCCATGCGAAAATCATTCAAGGTAAGGTCAGTAATGGAGATACCACCTTCAACATTTTCAATATCAATGACGTCACTCTGAAGCTTTTCGAGCTGTTTGCGGCGGTATTCAAGGTCATTCATTTTTCCAGAATCGGTAAATTCAATGACGTTTTCTTCACCAGTGGCGGAGATATCCAGCAAGACCATGCGGCCGGAAACACGAGCTTCAAGATTGATGTATTCATCCAGCTCCATGTTAGGCCAGAAGTTGACCAGTTGAATCTTGTCATTTTTTGAACCCAGACGATCAACACGTCCAAAACGCTGAATAATCCGAACCGGATTCCAGTGGATATCATAGTTAATCAGATAATCGCAATCCTGTAGGTTTTGCCCCTCGGAAATACAGTCTGTGGCAATCAGCAGGTCAATTTCTGCGGTGAGTGAAGAGTCGATCTTGTCACGCTCTTTGGATATAGGTGAAAAAGAAGTGATAATGGAGGCCAAATCTTTGCGTATACCGGGCATCTCTGTTTTATTTTCGCCGGAACCGGTGACCAAGGCGGCATAAATACCCAGTTCTTCATGTGCCCACTGTGCAATATGCTTATAAAGGTACTTGGCAGTGTCTGCAAATGCGGTGAAAATAATGAGCTTTTTATTGTTTGGATTAATTGGGTTGGTAATCTTGTAGCGAATGAGTTCTTTTAACTGCCTGAGTTTTTCATCTTTTTTAGCATCAATTGTTAGTGATGCATAAATCAGCTTTTCAAGAATAACTCGATCTTCCTCCAGTTCTTGCTGCCAGCGTACTGTGTCCATGTCTTGAATCAGGACTTTTACTTTTTTACCGACAACATAAGCTGAGAAGGCGTCATCTTCAATTTCAATGGCTTCGATATCCAACTCTTCTACAGATGAGTTTTTATCGTGGTGAGCAATTTTTTCGATCAAACCTGTTACTTCACCAAGAAGTTTTTCCAGGGTCATGGTAAAGGAATTAATTGAACTTTCCATTCGCTTGAATAAATTAACCCGCATGAGGTGAATCAAGCTTTGTTCACGGTCAATCTGCTTAAATACAGAACCACCAGACACTTCTCTGTCATATTTACGGCTGTATTCAGCTGCTTTTTGCGCCAAGACATATTTCAGTGGTGCATAAGCACTCAAATTCAGCAGCCGAATGGATCTGTTAATACTTTCAAGCGGTGGGAAGTGCCCTTCTGTATCAATGTCTGTCTTGATATTGATGGGTTTGAGCCGCTCCGGGAATTTGCCGATTTCTGTGATATCGTAATATTTTTCAATGTGCTTTCTGGAGCGGGCAATCGTTAGAATATCGAGTAATTTAAAATAGTCAAAATTGAGAGAGCTCAGCAAGGATTCAGTGGTTCTTGCGACTTCATCCAACTTAAGCCATTCGTTGAAACGAGTTTGAGCCATTTTGAGTGTTTGTTCGAGGCTGGCAATACCATTGGTTTTTAGCGCGTCATCTCTTCCTTCTAGGATAAACGCCACTTGGTTTTTAAGGTCGTTCATCCTATTGTTGACAGGCGTAGCCGAAAGCATGAGTACCTTGGTTTTTACGCCTGACTTGATAATATCTTGCATCATTTTTTCGTAACGAGAGAGGCCTTTTCCCTTATGAGTGGGATTATTTCTAAAGTTATGCGACTCATCTATGACGATCAAATCATAGTTACCCCAGTTCAATGTTTCTAAATTAATTTCACCAGACATGCCGCTCGTACGAGTCAAATCAGTGTGATTGAGAACATCGTAATTAAACCTGTCCGGGGCCAGGATATTGCGCTTGTCATTCACCGTATATAAAGTCCAGTTTTCCCTGAGCTTTTTAGGGCATAGCACGAGAACTCGATCATTACGAAGCTCGTAATATTTAATAACTGCCAACGCCTCGAAGGTTTTACCCAGCCCTACGCTGTCTGCGATTATGCAACCATTGTAACGTTCAATTTTATCAATGGCCCCAAGTACGCCATCTCTCTGAAATTTGTAAAGCTTCTGCCAGATTTGTGTGCTCTTAATGCCGGTCTGAGTCTTTATAATATTGTCTTCATCCAACTCGCCGATAAAATCTCTAAAGACATTAAACAAAGTCAGGAAATAGATCTGCTGAGGTGTTTTATCAGAGTAAACAAAGGCAAGAGCTTCTTGGAGAGGCTTTTCAAAATTGTTACTGTTTTTTCCTGAAGCCCAGAGTTCATCAAACCACTTAATAAGCGAATGTGCCTCATCAGCACCACGAAAGCATGTGTTCATATGGTGAGATTCCGATGGAATGATACCCAAGCCATCAGTGGTGAAAGATGAGTTGCCAACAATAGCAAGGTGTTCATCGCTACCAGCATGAGATACATGAATAAGGTTCTGGTGGACTGATGATGGAAATTCATGGATTTCGCATTTTTGCTTTAGCCACTCTGAACACTTAAGTGCAATCCGAGCAATATCAAGTTGATTGCGTAGACGACGATCCAAGTGATTTCCGGACAAGTTTTTCAGGAAACTACCGCTGCCGCCGTGATTTGGCACAAGGAGCCTGAACTTGGACACTTTCGAAAGCTCTTTTTTCAGCTCGTCGTAAGCGTAAAGAGAAAAGAGCGCAGATACAACCGAGATGGTGCATCCAGCCGTGATACTGCCTTTAAGCTCTGAAACGACAGTTCCAAGAGATTTATTATCAAGTATTCCTGCAGACTTATTCACTCTGGTTCTTCCTCTTTGAAATCTTTCGATTGTCCTTTACGTACTCCTGGGGAATTGTTATCTGATAAACGGGATCTAATCGACCGCCTTGTACGAGCATTCTTTTGCCAGACCCCATATCAATCTTGTCTATTTTAAGTTTGGAAAGCCATTGGTGCTGATGCCGGTCCGCGAAGAAAAAGAATAGACGTTTGACTTTGACGCTTTTGGTGTTTTCGAGTAAAGATTGCATACGCTTTGGTGAAAGGTTGGCGAGCCCTTCCATCATGACGTCTGCTGTATGAAAGGTCTCTTTGTTTGGCAGTTCGTTAAGCAGTTCGAGGTAAGCTCTTTCTGGGGTTGAAACGACCATTGGCCAGTGCCAGTGTCCCCAGTGCAAAACTCGTAGTTCGCCAGGAAGGTTGGCACCTTCTTGAGTTGGTACGCTCAAGGATAAAGGCGGCTGATAAATTATGGACCTCCAGAGCTTTGCAGCATTGTGCTCAATGAAGCACTCTTGCAGTGCCAGTTTGGCAACCCAGGACGGCATTTTTGAATAGCAGTAAAGATGAATAACATGGGTAGATTGAGGCAAGTAATGGGCATAACCTTGAACTTCGAGCGCTGAACGCCCACCGATATTGACGCTATATCCCATTAGGGTTTGAAGCGATATAACTACTTGCTCCCAACTGATAAGTCCTTGCGGTCGACGAAAGACACCGCGGGCTGGTTGCTCCAGCCAATCAGCGCTAACGTATTGACTTCTAAGCGATCTCGAATAGCCTTGATGTTCTAGCCAAGCAGCTTCAGCCAGTAGTCCCTCTGGTAACAGGTGTTGTAGTTGGTTTAATTTTCCTTGCTTTTGCGTATTCATGCTATACAAAATACTTTATTATAAGCCTATAAGCAAGGTTTGAATTTATTTACTTATGCGTAGCTTCAATAGGCATAAAACATAAATAATAAACTAGGTTTTGACGATATCAATTACTCAATGCCTTGTTGTTTCAACCTTGTGATTGGTTTTGACTGGGTCACCGACCAGGTCACTGACCCAGTCGGTTTGATGTGACGATACGTAGGAAAGTAGATTTAGCAGGTAATTTTATAGATGCTTGTTACAACTCCACCCCACTCCAGTCTGCAAAAGAATGACACCTTCTCGCCCCAAAGCTCTCTTGCTTACTCACCTCTGTGTCAGCCAAAGTGATGCCACAATAGGGGCAACAAAGAATCTCAATTGAAGTTTGCCAAATCACTTCGCCCTCTTCCTCTAAGTGATGATTTAATTCCAAATCTTGTTCGGTGGCGGTCCGATAAATTGTCATCGACCATTTGTACTCACCAAACTCAGTGTCTGTATGAGTAATTTCCACATCTGCTGGAAGTAGTTCACATTTGTGTATTTGAAAATTTTGCGTCAATACGTCATGCTCCTTGCCTGCTTTGCTCGTGCATCTTTAAGTTTTTCGATAGCTGTTCGAGGCTTATCTTTTGCCACTGTTAAAACCTGACGCTTAACTGCTTCCAGCCCTCTAGCATTGTTCAAATCTGCGAAATCCGTGAACTCACTCCCCTGCTCTTCACTCGTGAACTGCGGAAAAACTGCTTTGCCTCCAACAGCCTCTGCGGTCTCAATCGCTTTCATTCGTCCTGAATTTGGCAGTGGTGGTTTGCGATTAGGTAGGTGTCGATCATCATCGCCAAAGATTATGATCTCTCTTTGCGGAAAGAGCTGTTTTAATTCTTGAACAACTTCTTTCAAGTTACTATCCTGCAATGCTGCAATAACTGGTTTATTACTGGCGAGATGTACAGTTTTACTTGACCACATCACTTCAGCTAATGCCACTTTAGGGCGGTTTGAAGCCAGCTCCTGTAAGCAGACTCCGAAGGGCCAAACCTTCATCATTTATGTAGCTTAAGCTACAAGGGTTTGATTCCTTTCAAACCAATGCTGCATTTCTGCGGCACACTCAGGTATGTTGACAAACACCGTTTCTCCGTTTATGAGGTTGAGAAACGATTACAACTTATAGTTATGTTGGTGAATAGTGGGTACGATCCTCATCGCTTACCGACGTACACAGCGGGATATACAGTGATAATAACGGGTGATTTCAAGATTGACTTGGTGCTTTCGTGCTGTTGGGAATTGGATTCCCTTTATTTTAAATGACTGACATATTTTCGACTTACATGGAAGCTTGTTTGAGCTTGCTCGTAAAATCCTTTCAATTAAAAATAATTATATAAAAAGGGAAGCTTTAAAGTTGTGTTTTATATCACAAGATGGTTTTGATAAAGTGGCTGTCTTGGATTCATGGATTCATGGATTCATCTTGGATTTATTGTTGGATTCAGCTGTGTACGCTTCACCTCTCTTGTTCATGCTGAAAAAAAAATCAGCACTCCGCCAGAGGCGCAACCCTTGATACCGGTGAGTGGTTAACCCTTACCAGACAGGGACTTTCACCCTGCAAGAAATGCCAAGCTTTACTTGGCGCACCAATTGCTTGTTAGATTTGCACAGCTTAACCAACTAAGCACCATTTGAAGCGAATAAAAATAGCTTGCGAAATCATCTACTACAAAATTGAATTAGTAAATTTCCTTAAATTTAATGAAAACCCATAAGTAGGCCTTTTACGCTCAAATCTTCATCAATTTGAGGCCAATGGATTCCTTCACCATTTCCTAACAACTCATATTCGTCTAACTGCTCTTTTGATGCGTTTGATAGAGAATTGAACCATGCAATTGGTACAATAATGGTACGACCGTCAACTAAAAATACAGTAAGCTCCGAATCAGTAAAGCTAACTTTTTCAGCACTTGGGTTCATTTCAATTTTTAAAGTACTCATTCCAGGCCTCCATAAATTTAGACTCATTATTTTGTACGTGCTTCTTTAAGTCTCGAATTTCCTTAGGTGGAAAGCGAGTTGAACTTGCCAGCGATACCGGCGACAACCAAAATTTGGCTAAAGCACGCTCACTTTGAATATGGATATGTGGTGGTTCGCCTTGTTCATTACTATAAAAGAAAAACCTGTACGGACCAATTTTTAGTATAGTTGGCAACTTTTCAGTCTCCTTTAGTATTCATATTAATCTAACGCCCAATCAAGCTGCGAAGTAACCGGAGCAAGTTTCTGTGCGATAATGAGCGGAGCGAAATTCAGCACAAAAATGAAGCGTAGGGTTGTTGGTCAACTTAAATTGCTTGTTAGAATAGCAGACTTTAAACCAACCTAAAAAACTTTAATATTTTAACATAAGTTGCTTCACGTACAACATAGCTCAGACTCCTGAATACTTACAGAATTGAAATATTCAGTACATCTATTCCGTATAATTTAGGCTTTAAAATCTGCTCTTTTTAGTGCTTTGAAACACTTGCTAAAAATCTGCTTCGATTTATCCGTTGTTGACTTAGGCTGGTTTTTCTCCGATCGCTATTATTTCGAAATGGGCAAGATCATCCCATTTTTTTGTCCACTCTTCGAACAGTTCATATCGTTCTGTTTCCATTAGTTGAAAGCAGCGAGTTCCATCTTTCGTTAACCAACTATCGAGGTAATTCAATCCTTCAGGCAACATTCTTCCGCTACTGTGGCATCTCTCGTAAATTTTTGATGTGCAATTTTCGAGGAATAATTCTATAACCATATACTTTTTCATTAATTATCACTCAAAAATTCTAACGCCTTGCTAACTAGCTGCCGAACCGCAGCAAAATTTTATGTTAAAGTATAGCGCAGCTGAACGGTAACAAAAAATTAAAGCGTAGGTTTGCGCAGTCCACGTTCAGCAATTTGTTAGATTAGCAGGCATTGACCAACAAAAATTCATGCTAGGCCACCCCGTTATCACTTGTTAAAATGTAGTGGCCTAGAACGTTTGTAAAAATTTGGTTATTTTATATCGTCTTTATCTACTTTTAGTATACTTTGGTAAGTACTATTCAAGTACTCGCGCATTCCTTTAAGTATTTTGCCGCTCCAGCCGCCAGAAGTGACGTCACCACTAAGTCCAATGTCCTTAGAACCTTCTACAACGATTTTAACCTTGGTAGCGCCTTCTATCGTTTTGAAATAAACTCCTGCCAAAACATTCCAGTCATGAGCTGTCATACCATGCTCACCAATTACGAAGCCTTTTGATTTATCTGCTTTTCTCAACGAAAAGCCTGCATCACCAAGACCAACTTTAGCTGCATCATATATTTGGTCGATATTATATTTATGAAATGTTTCTACATGTTCATACTTAGACCAACCAGTTTTACCTTCAGCTGCTTCGAAATTAACTTCAGTAGCACTTTTAGGTAACATATTAATGGTGGCGCACCCTTGAAGCACTAAAAATATCAGTAGTATAAATAAACTTTTCATCGAAATTCCCTTGTCATCTAACAGCTTACTTATACTGAACGCTGCATCTACCTTACTAGACAGCAGGCTCCATAATCATACAAAATCTGCTGACCAAAACCAATTAAAACAGAGATTCTTCTCAGTGTAGGGCAAAAATTGAAGAAATGAGCTTTATACCCACTGGAGTTGATTTGCTTGGCTTTGATACCTCTGTGAACCAACTATTAAGAATTCGAAAAGCAGATAAGAATTATTTCACTCCACAACATGAATTTTCACATGCATGGCTGACCAAGCATTGCTCGTACACTAGTGCGCAAGTAGATGTTTGTATCGAGAGCGTAAAAGCAAAACAATGGGCTACTTCTTCAATGCGAGGCGCTGGCAAACCTTGTTCAGCAGCTCATGCAAAGATAGGCTTCACACCACTGCCCCATTGCTCAATTAATCCAAGCTCACGGAATACTCTGGCAATCACTGGATTACGAATCATGGATATGCCACGTTTCATATCTTCAATAGTCATTCCAGGCAAGAGTATACCGGGGCTTTCAATTTCAATACGGTCGTCATAAAAAGCAATACGAATTGGTGAGCCACGTTGGGAGTAATCACTATGAACCAATGCATTGATAATTACTTCACGTAGGATTAAGACTGTGAAAGTATTCAAGCGAGCAGCCCGCAGCAGTCAACTCTCGTTCCCACGCTCCTGCGTGGGAATGCATACCGCGTGTGAATTAAGAAAAATCGGTTGCTAAGCGAGCAATTCAGGCCAACAGGTTGTTAATTGTCCAAAACGATTGTTTTAACTGGTTATTCGGTATGCATTCCCACGCAGGAGCGTGGGAACGAGAGGACTAAAACGAATACTTACACAGCCTCAGACCGTGGGAACGAGAGGGCTAAAATCACTTAAAGGTTCGCAATGATCAAAAGTGATAATATTGCCGGCTAAAATTAACACATTAGCGTCTAAATTATCTGGCAACTGAAACCCACCACCAAATTCAAGCTGTAAATCACTGTAAATTGCAAGTTTCATGCTGCCTTTTGTTGTTATCACTATTTTTATTTATCACTATGAATTAGACATTGAGTCTCTAATTTTATAATATAAATTTAATGTTGTAATTGACTTGGTAAAGTAATAGTGGCTTTAAACCAATTGCCGGTTTTACAATCTTCAAAACTAATTGCTGGGTAGGCTTTAACTGCACGGCGAATACCATTACCCAAACCACGATATGGCAATATTTTACTCGCAAAAGAGGCTAATATTGGATTTCGAATATTCGAGTTACCGTTTTTTATATTTTCAATGGTTAGGTTATTTGGCAAATGTCCAGGGCTAATTATTTCAATACGATCATAAAAAATAAATAATCGTATTGGTGCCGTGACAAAATAATCACGGTGGATAAGTGCATTGGTAATAAGTTCTTCAAACACAACTTTTGGTACTTCCAATTGGCCTAAGGAATTCACATTTTGACCCGCTTGTACTCTGCGAATAGGTCGAAGTGCAAAAGCTAAGACATCAGCAAAAATATAACCTAATGTACCAGCAATATCTTGACTATCAATGTAGTCATCTATATCAACTTCTACCCCAGGATAAGCAACACATTTTACAATAAATGCAGGCAAACGATATTGAACATTTTTCAACTCTCGTTCCCACGCTCCTGCGTGGGAATGCATACCGCGTGTGAATTAAGAAAAATCGGTTGCTAAGCGAGCAATTCAGGCCAACAGGTTGTTAATTGTCCAAAACGATTGTTTTAACTGGTTATTCGGTATGCATTCCCACGCAGGAGCGTGGGAACGAGAGGACTAAAACGAATACTTACACAGCCTCAGACCGTGGGAACGAGAGGGCTAAAATCACTTAAAGGTTCGCAATGATCAAAAGTGATAATATTGCCGGCTAAAATTAACACATTAGCGTCTAAATTATCTGGCAACTGAAACCCACCACCAAATTCAAGCTGTAAATCACTGTAAATTGCAAGTTTCATGCTGCCTTTTGTTGTTATCACTATTTTTATTTATCACTATGAATTAGACATTGAGTCTCTAATTTTATAATATAAATTTAATGTTGTAATTGACTTGGTAAAGTAATAGTGGCTTTAAACCAATTGCCGGTTTTACAATCTTCAAAACTAATTGCTGGGTAGGCTTTAACTGCACGGCGATTGGTCAATATTTCAAGCAGCTCTGTGGTGTCCATATCAAGTCCATCGCTTTAAGCAGATTCTACTATAAAATTCCCCAGTTGCTCTAGAGACCAATTTATCTGTTGTGTTTTGCTGGGTTTGCATGGTTTTTCGGTGATTAACAGCCAATATAGAAAAGAGTATCATTTAGTGTTGAGTTACAGGTTATTATATAGGTCTTCACCAATGTATAGTTTTACCTGGATTAACCCAAAAAGGATTTGTTATGACGCTTAATAGTATGACGAGTAGGTTTTGTTATATCATAATTATTTATTGTGCATGTTTAGGTCAGCTTGCGGCTCAAGACCTTGGCTTTGATCAACGTTTATCACAAATGCAGTATCCATTTAAGGTTGCTCTGCATAAGTTTGACTCACAAGGTAAGTCCCTGGAAATGGCCTATATGTATTTACCACCACGGGACAATCAACCAATATTCACTCTCATGCATGGTAAAAACTTTACTTCAGCTTACTGGGAAAACACAGCCAAGTGGCTGCATGCCCAGGGCTACGGCGTGCTTATGGCTGATCAAATTGGCTTTGGCAAATCAAGCAAGCCGGTGAACTACCAATATAGTTTTGCAGGTCTGGCGCGCAATACCACCTCCTTATTGAAAAAACTCGGTATTAAAAAGACTTATCTGGTGGGCCATTCTATGGGTGGTATGTTGGCGGCGCGATTTGCCCTGCTTCAGCCTAATCGAGTGAGCCAATTAATTTTGATTAATCCAATAGGTCTGGAAAATTATTTACATTATGTGGAATACAAAGATCCAGCCTTTTTTGTTGATATGGAATTAGAATCTACACCAGCCAAAATTCAAGCCTATCAGACCAAAAACTATTACGATGGTCAGTGGAATGAACAATTGGCAGAGCATGCCAAACACTTATTTGGCTGGCTTGCAGGCGAGGACTGGCAAACAATTGCACAGGTTAGCGCACTCACCTATGACATGATTTTTACTCAACCGGTAATCGAAGAATTTGCTGATTTCCAAATACCTGTAAGTCTAATTCTTGGCACCCGCGACCGTACTGGGCCTGGGCGAAACTGGAAAAAACCTGGCATAAACTATGAACTTGGCCGATACGATCAACTGGGTCAGCAGGTTCAAGCCATTAATCCAGCCATTAAAGTTTTAGAACTTAAAGGCCTGGGTCATTTACCGCACATTGAAAATCCAAAGATTTTTCAAAAAACTTTAAAAAGTGTACTGGCTAATCAATTACCAGATAAAACTCAAAATTAGACTTTAAAAAATACTCATCATGCCCAAAATACTGTTAAACAATCAACTGACGGTTATGCGGTTGATTAAAATCCTCCGCTGGTCCTTGTGGTATAATTTGGGTTGGGTTTATAGTCTTGTGGCTGGCATAATAGTGACGTTTGATATGATCAAAATGTACAGTATCGGCTATTGTTGGCACTTGATATAATTCACGTACATAGTTGGCAAGATGTTTAAATTCACTGATTTTTTGGCAATTGCATTTAAAATGCCCATGGTATACCGCATCGAATCGAATCAGCGTGGTGAATAAACGCCAATCGGCTTCGGTGATGGCTTGGCCAGCTAAATATCTTTGTTGACCTAGTCTTTGGTCAAGCTCATCAAGAGTATTAAAAAGCTCATCATATGCTGTGTCATACACATCTTGTTGCGTGGCAAAGCCTGCCTTATAGACGCCATTATTGACTGTATTGTAAACCAGCTCGTTAGTTTCATTAATTGTCGCTTGCAAAGCTTGCGGGTAATAATCCACATTATTGTCAGTAATTTCGTTAAATGCTGAGTTCAACATACGAATAATTTCCGCTGACTCGTTACTCACAATTGTTTGAGTTTGGGTGTCCCATAAAACAGGTACAGTCACCCGCCCTGAATAGCTGGCGCTATTTTTAAGGTAGAGTTCCCGTAAAAATTGCATACCATAAAGTTTGTCGCCAGTTGAGCCTTTGGTTTCATCAAAAGTCCAACCATCACTGAGCATATCGGTGGCAACAACTGACACGTCAATATGTTGGGTGAGATCTTTGAGTTGGCGTAGAATAAGCGCTCGATGCGCCCAAGGGCAGGCATAAGAAACGTATAAATGATAACGGCCAGACTCAGCTGGAAAGTGTTTATCACTATTGGGCCCTGGTGAGCCATCAGCAGTTACCCAATGGCGTAATTGCGCTGCTTCGCGCTCAAAAGCCCCGCCATGTTCTTCTGTGTCATACCATTTATCTTGCCACTTGCCATTAACGAGTAAACCCATAGCTGCACCTTTGAAGTATTAGAATTATTTAAGACTATCCAATGGACGAGAAATAATATGTGATGAGCTATCGCTTATGTACTGCCTGCCAAGCTTGTAAATTTGATGGACGTAAACCATAACGAGCTAATACACCCTCATGCAAACGCCGAAGCTCCTCTATGATTAACGCTTGTACTGCCGATTGATCAGCATTTGGCACCTGCTGAGCGACAATCTGCTCTATACAAGTTACTGGATCAAGCGCTGGATTAAGTATCACCTCACGAATGCTTGTCTTCACTAGGTCACGCCATGCTAAACGCATTGGGTCTGGCTCGGCGAGACCTTGTTTAATTGCTGAATATTCTTGAGTTGAGCGTTCATAAGCCCAAATATACAAATCGCGTAATAATTCTACTCGTGTCATTTCATAGACACCAATTGTTGCTCGACTATAAGCTGACTCGGGCACATCTAAAAAAGTCAATGGGCATAAATTGGCTCGAAATAAAGGCAAATTTGCCGCTAGGCGAGATGTTCTTTTATTAATATCTGCAAAGGGTTGCAAATAAGGCAGATGCACCATGAGAAAAAAAGATTGCTCAAAGGGGTCAATAATTTGACTGGCTTTTGCCAGCAAGCTATCCAAGGTCGATTCAATTTGCAAAGGTACAGACAAAGGTGGATAAATGCTCTGACCAATATCCACAGCATGCTGACGAATACGGCCCTCATCTGCAGGGTTTGGTAGTAAGTTTTCAGCCAAAGCACTGTGTAAATTCATAATTGTATAACGATTAAACTCAAGTACATCGATATTTTCTACTAACATTTCGATGGCGGTTTTATGATTTAAAATCATTTGGGTTTCTATTGCGCCTTTACCGCCAGCTACTGTGCCATGATCGATAAGCTCGCGAGCATCCAAGCGTGAATAGGTATTACCTTCCAGATAACTCGATGCCCAAGAAAGATCTATTAACAATCGATTAAGTATTGCTCGACTATAAGTTCCCGCAGCAGCGTTGATAGCTGTTGTCGCCCCCATCTGATGTAATTGGCGACGTATACTGGCAGATAAATACCAGGTTGTGTTTGGCTGATAGGCTGCTAGAAAATCACTTTGATAGCCAACTGGTTTGCGGGCTTGGAGCGGTTGATCGATATAGTCGAGAATATCTTGGCTATCAGCAGACAGGGGAATAAAAATAGGGAAATTGGTACTCCCCATATTTGTAGCTGTTTTAAATTCAGCGTGTTTACTGTGGGTGTTTGTACTCAGATAACGACGGGCTCGGCCCTGCCCTTTGGCAATAATTTGGCCTTTGGTTATCATTTGAGCGATGTGTCGTTGTGCACTCCGCTTGGCAATCTGGGGATAGCGCGCCAAAATATCCGCAAGTGACAAGGGCCCTTCAGCTGAAGTAATTATATCTAATAATGTTTTATATTCTAATGAGTTAGGTTGCACTGTCATAGCTTTACTCACGACGTTTAATCAAGGTTAGGTCAGTTGATTATGGCGCGGTTTAACAAACTGCGCCAGTTTTTGGCGCGGTTTGCAGATTATTTTGGCGCGATTGCCTGTCTTATAGCTACTCTATAAAACCTAACCTAACCCTGCTGCTTGAGGTGGCTCATTATTGAGTACCTTTATTTCATTAGAAAATGGGCTTGGGTGTTCATAAATTCTTGGTTGTGGTTGACGAGGTGAGATGTGAGCTGGAAAAGGCATCATTTCTATGGCGCGAGAGCTTTGCGATGGTCCTGCTGAAGAAGTTGCGGGACTTGAAGGCATTGGAACTGTAACACTTGGCGATGATTGAGTTTCAAAGTCAATTTCTGAAAAATCTCTTTCTGAAAGATCTGCTGGGGCGCGTGAGGTAGCAGTATGACTTTGAGGCTGGGATACTTGAGCCGCTTGCGGTTGAGGCTCAGGTAAAGTTTTATCAAAAACTGCGTAAAGAGCAGCTACTTCGGTGGCAAGACCGACTATAACTAAGCCAATAGCAGAGACGATGGTAGCCCTTTGCGCTGCTTGTGCATCAAAAGTATCAGACTCAAGTATTGCTTGGCCTAAAATTGTACTCAAAGCATGATTTAAACTGTACATCATCATATTAGCGCTATGCGCTGCCCAGTTGTTTTCATATCTTAAACGAGTATTGTTATCTAGAGTTGGTAGCGTTAGCTGCCTCGCTAATCGCAATGCTGGGAGCACAGACATTAAGCTTGAACCTAACATAGAGCCGAGCAGCATATTTTTTTCGCTATAGCCTGTAGTTTCTGGGCTGCCGCGCATGCCCTCAACTGTACAAATAGCATTGGCCACAGCACTGCCAACCACCGCAGCTAAAGGTGCTTGTACACTATTTTTTAAAGCAATGATGGCTGCAATCATAAGTGCAGCTTGGGGTTTATACACAGGGATTTGCTGAACATCAGCATATGGGTCCCTTGGAGTATCCACTTCAGTGCACGGCTCACAATTATTGCTAGATGTAGCACAGAGTTGTATTATATACAAAGCGCTAATAGAGACTATTAGCGCAGCAATACAATTCGCCAAACCAATCTGACTGAGATGTTCAGATTTTGCTTGTTGCAGCATGGATAGAGCACAAGGCCGAGCTTGTGCATCGAAAGCTGCTTCACCGGAGCGAGTTATAATTGCATCTGTCTGATTCAGCTGAGACAATACCTTTATGTCTTTATCTATATCGGTGGCATTAAAAAGATTACCACAGCCAGGTAAATGCGCTAATGAATCAAGCACTGTTTGTTGAATTTTACTTTCACTACCATCTAAATTTTCACTCTTTGGTGTAAAGACAATATGGCGCTTATCTACTGGGCCCGCCTGGGGATCACCTTGTAGCGTGATTAAACTTCGAGACCCACGATCAATATCGAGCACACAATCCACCAGGGTTTGATTTACTTCAATTGGTTGAATTTGCGTGCGAATATCTTCTAAGGCTTTTTTCTCGGTTGGAGAATAAGCGATGCACTCAGGCATATCTAAAGCCAATTGTTTATTTAAAACAGCCAAGCCAGCTCGATTGGTGATTGCTTTACTGTCAACCCCAATACCACTGAGCATAGAAGCTACCAATGCCTTGGTGGCAATACCTATAAAAGAGAGCGGTTGGGTGTTTTGGATTGTTGAAATAGGCACAAAAATACTCCTGTAAAAATAATAACAAGTACTTACACAATGAAACTTTCACAATTGAAAACAAACTACCACTAATACTAGTGCTTTACAATTAAATTGAAATCATCACATGAGTCAAATTGATTCTTTGTACATGGCCTTATTTTTTTCTAGGACTTGTATTGCAATGGAGCCTCACTCCTAGGAATAATATTAATTCTAAAAGTTAAATATAACTGGGATACTCAAGCGCACTTGACCCAACCCTCATTACCAACCTAGTCATAACCTATGAAATATCTCTTACTCCTGCTTGTATTGCTCTCCCCACAGGCCTTGACGCAAGATTGCATTATCTTACTGCATGGCTTAGCGCGAACTAGTCATTCTATGGATAGCATGGCGAATGCCTTAACTCAGCAAGGTTATTTCGTGGTCAATCATGACTATCCATCACGCCAGTACAACATTAAACACCTCGCAATTAATGAGATCCCCAATGCTCTGCAAGGTTGCCCGCACAATATGCAGAGCATTCACTTTGTGACCCACTCGCTTGGCGGTATTCTTGTAAGATATTATCTGAGTGAAAATAGTATTAATGCATTAGGTCGTGTGGTTATGTTAGGCCCACCGAATCAAGGCAGTGAGGTAGTGGATAGATTAAAAAATATGCCTGGCTTTAACCTAATGAATGGGCTGGCTGGGAATGAGTTAGGCACGGACCCACAGAGTGTGCCGCGCCAACTTGGTCCAGCAGATTTTGATCTCGGTATTATCGCTGGCAACCGGACTATTAATTTTATTTTAAGCCAATTCTTAACCAACCCAGATGACGGCAAGGTTTCAGTGGCGAGCACAAAGTTACAAGGTATGGCTGATCATATTATTATCGAGGCATCTCACCCGTTTTTGATGACCGATAAGCAAGTAATTCGCCAAGTATTATTTTTTATTCAATATGGTCAATTTAAGCATTAACTTCACTCTAAATTCGAATTTATCTTCTCAAAGCAGTCATAGAATGTTAAGATTTATATTCAATTTGACATCAGACGTATAAAATGCATGTTATCTGTACACATAAATTATAATTAGTCATTATAAGTAGTTAAATTATGGACGAAAATGTTATCGAGCTGCAATTACCCTACCCTCAGCAGCTCCGCCTTGAATTTAATAATGCGGTTTTGAGTCACCCAATCAATCGATCTGGTGATGAACAATATCCTATTAATTATCCTGGGATCTACAAAGCAGATGAAACGAAAATTGTTAAAGATTTTAATAGGCTTTTGACCCTATTTAAACCAACTCAGCCTTCAATTTATGCCTTAGATGCTGATGGTGACTCCATTGTGCATGTGTGTGCCACCCACGACATGATAGATTTGATCTATATTTTTGCAGCTTTAGGTATTGATATTGATGCCCAAAACCCACTGGGACTTACTCCTCTAAACCATGCTGCAATTAATAATTGTCTAGCCACATGCCAAGGGCTGGTAGAATTGGGTGCTCATGTAAATCATACGGCAGGTTGTGGCTGGAACCCATTGGGTAGTGCTGTAACACAGGGCTACCACGTATTGGCAGATTACCTCTCAAGTAGAGGCGCAACTCTTGAGTCATTTAATACAGATGGTAATAGTTATGCCACTCTTTTGGCACAAACTGGCGATACCATTGGTCTGGCACAATTAATTAAACACGGCCTAAGTGTTAACCATACAAATTTAAACCAGCATTCCCTCATTTTAACCGCCGCTACTGCGAATCAATTAACTGCGGTTAAAAAGCTACACACTTGGGGTGCTAACATTAACAAATCTGACACCAACTCCCAAACGCCAATGCATATTGCAGCAATAGTGCTGGATAAAGAACTTATACAAACTTTGTATAATTTAGGCGCAGAAATCAATCCTATTGATAAATATGGTGAAACCCCGCTGTTTAAAGCGGTCTATCAAGAAGACTTGCCCACAATGAGACAATTGATAGAATATGGCGCCAACATTCATCACCAAGACAAAAATCAAAACGGTTTACTGCATTTGGCGGCATACTATGGGTGTGATGGGGCTATTCGTTTTTTGGTGAAACAAGGCCTTGATCTAGAGCAACACAATATGCTCAATGAAACGCCTTTAATCACAGCTATGACCCAAAAAATGCATCAAACCCGAGACCTACTAATAGATTTAGGTGCTAATCCTACAATTCAACATACGGCAGTGACACCAAACAAAGCCAGCGCCCGTTCAATCAATGTCAATGCAGCGTCTTTAGACCCTATTTGCCTTATAAAACTGGCACAGGATATTTTTGACGCCTTAGATTATCAACTCCCCCAAAGAGCCTCGCGACTTTTCTTACAGCTGAACTTGAAAGATCAACAAGACTTAGCTGGTCAAATTATTGAGCATCGAGATGGCTATAAAACCAGCCTCTTTGACTACGCATTTCTGCGCGCCCCAGAAGCACAACATACAATAACTACCCATAAACAATTTTTTATTTTTTTAGCAGATATAATCAATAGCAATGATTTTTTTCGCACCTTAGATTGTGCGAATCAAAATGTGGCGATAAGTGCAATACTTAATTATTTTCAACTGGAAGAATGCGAACTTTATCCTTGATACAATTTAAAATAATTCTTGAGCTTAGGCTTAAGTTACTTCAACAACCGCAAACTTTAAGCCAGCGTAATCTGTTAAACGCTTAACAAAGCGGTCATCAAATAATGCAGCTGGTGTCCAAAAACCACCTTGTTTATTAGTTTGGTCCTGACATAAACTAAGTCCTGCCTGACACAACATTTTACTGGTCGCACCATAGCCTGGGTCTTGATCGCCGGTCACTTGTATATTTAATGTTTCACCAGTTGCAGCTTTACCGCAAAATTGGAGGTTAAAATAACCATTGGTTTGTTTATCTTCGCTTGGGCCTTCGCCTGATTTGGGCAAGATATATTTTTGCATCACTTTACGCAGCGGTTTAGTGGTTGCGCCAAGCATAAACCCGCCAAGTGCAGCGGTAGTTGCTAGGGCTTTTAAGCGACCTTTTAAGCCGTCTTGCATGAGTATGGCTTCATTATAAATAAAGGCCTCACTATAGGCGTTGTCAGTTAAAAAATTAGAACGATGGACCACTGACTCATTAATACCCGCCATAACAAATGGGGCTACCCAGGCGTTAAAATCTTGATCATATGTGGCAGATTTTACAGAGTGTTGCTTCACTTGACTGGTTTGTTTGCCCAAGCATAGGCTGTATGGATTGGTGAGTATTTTGCGAATTTTAGAATCTTGCGCAGCCTCAGCCACACCATTCATTAAACTAGCAACCGTACCACCAGAGACGCCGCCTTTGGCAGCTTTCACGCGCATAGTCACTCGAGTGGCAGGCTTACCCCAAGCCTGCTGCGCTTGTTGTTGCAGAAAATAAACACCCATATCTGATGGGATTGAATCAAAACCGCAGCAATGGACTATACGTGCACCAGATGCTTGGGCTTGTGGTTCATATTGATCAATCATCTTGTGCATCCACTGCACTTCACCACTTAAATCACAGTAGTCCGTGCCCTTTTCCACGCAAGCTTTAATAAGAGATTCACCGTACAAAGCGTAGGGGCCAACGGTTGAAATTATGGTACTGGTCTGATCGCACATCTGCTGCAGCTGGGTTGGCTTGGTTGCGTCAGCCAGAATAATAGGCACAGCTGAAAATTCAGAACCTAGGGATTGTTTTAAGGCAGTTAATTTAGTTTCTGACCGGCCGGCAATGCCCCATTGCAAGGTTTTATTGTGCTGGGTGCAATGCTGCGCCAAGGCTTGGGTCACAATTTGACCAACAAAACTTGAAGCCCCATAAATTATTAGATCTAACTTATTATTATCCATAAACAATCTCCTTGAATGATTAATTAATTGCAAGTAGTACAAAGTATTGCGTTGAAATTAATGAATTCTAGACTACGCGCTATTAAGTGACGATATGGCGAGTGAACTCAAATTGAGTTAAGAAATCCGTGTACTTTTTTGATGCAATTTCATACAATCGTCATTTCTATATGTCAATAATTGTGCATATTGACAATTCTCTCGTTTAAATATTAAACCACTTGTGTTCTACCTAGACTCGATTAAGGTATTTGTGATGCCAATTTTATTTCGAGCTTTTGCTCTTTTTGCACTGTATACATTTACTATCCAACCATTGATTTTAATTTGAGGTACCAGTGTTAACTCGATTTACTCATACTACTTTATATCGTGTACAGCCATTATTGCTGACAGTTTTTGGGGTTTCGGCTTGTCAAAACTTGTTTTTTTTATTGCTGCCACTCCAGCTCAAAGCTAATGGCCATGAAACCGCTGCTATTGGTTTAGCCATGAGTTTTTATGCATTTGGCGCTATTTGTGCAGGGCTTTTTGGGGCTAAAGCCATTGGCTTTGTTGGTCATATTCGAGCCTTCTCATTAATGTCGGCGGTTATGGTGACTGTCTCAGGCTTACATAGTTTTTACGATAATATTTGGCTTACAGGCGTATTACGGGCTATTGCTGGTTTTGCATTAATTACTAATTTTATCACGCTGGAGAGCTGGCTGAATGTGGTCACTGATCAATCTAACCGCGCGAAAACCTTTAGTATTTATCAGATCTGTGTGGGCATTGGCGGGGTCTCAGCGCCTTTTGTGTTGAATAGTTTCACATTAAGTGATCCAAGACTCTTTGGCTTAGTTGGGGTATTCCTGTCGGTCTCTATTATTATTATGTCTGCCACTATGCTGCCGGCGCCGCAAATTTCTGCTAAAACCAACCCACTGCCGTTTAAAGATTTATGGCGATACTCGCCATCTGGTACTATGTCTTGTTTTTGTGCTGGGTTGATTACTTCCGTCAGCGTCTCCTTAATTGCTATTTATGCGAGCGAACGTGAACTGCAAGGCTGGGCCTTATCGCTCATACTCAGCTCTGTATTACTGGGTGGGTTTCTTACCCAATACCCAACTGGCTGGTTTGCCGACCGCTTCGATAAACGTACAGTGGCGTCTGCGTTAATGGCCATTGGTACTATTGCGAACGGCTTTATTATTGTGGATGCCCATTGGCACCTGCCCTTGCCGGCATTAACTTTGGCCTTTCTTATTTCTGGGGGCTCGGCAGCGGCGCTCTTTCCCTTAGCGGTGACGCAAGTATTTGATCATATTGATCCAAATGACGCTGTGCGGGCAACTGGCACGCTACAAATTACTTTAGGCATTGGTGGGTTTATTGGGCCGATTATTGCCGGTAATATGATGGATCTTTTTGGTACCGTGAGCCTGTTTTATTACATAGGTGTGGTGCATATTTTCGTTATGTTGTTTTTGTTAGTGCGCAAATTTTTCCTGCGCCAAGAGCGATTAGAGCCATCTTTTCCTTATCAAATTACTACCGAGCCTACTACCCTATGCCGTACAGGGCTTGACCCACGGTTTGAATACAGTCTGGCAGATGTTGGTGATCCATCCATAAAATTACTTTTATTAGCGCTTGACCAAGAGCCTCGTGACCCAGGTATTCTTATTAAAAGCGCGCTGGAAAATAGTCATTTAGAACCAATAGATATTGCTGTGCATTTAGTGCTTGCTTTACCAAAACAATCCGATGAATTAATTGGTATTCTTGTCTCGCTTTACCCTGAAAAAAGAATGGCTATCGCCCGCTCACTGCATGAGCTTATTTTACTGCGAAAACGGCGTATTAATAAATTAGTTAAAGAAGGACTTTGTTTTGGGGCGAATGATCAAGAGCGCCATGAAATTCACAGCATGATTCAGGAAGCTTTGGATGAAGTAGAAATTGCTGCAGCATAAAAAAACCCTCTGGTATTGAACAATATCAGAGGGTTTTTTTATTTTAAGCTGTTTGCTTATTAAAACTAAGCTACTGCTTCAGTCGCGGGCGTTTTAATTGACTTGGCTGAATCATCTTGCACTTTACTATGATTTCGCAATGTTTCCATATCAATAACATGACGGAAACTGCCTTGGGTGCCTTCAGCAAGTTCGTCAAAGGTTTGGTTGAGCTCATCAATATCAATCATTTTAATTTGCGGCTTAATGTCGTGCTTGGCACATAAGTCTAAGACTTCTTGCGTTTCTTGAATGCCGCCAATAAGTGAGCCGGCAAATTGAATACCATGAAATACCATAGGTGCTGGACTAAACTCATCAAATTTAATCATATTACCCACATTCACTAACGTAGATCTAGGTTTCATAAGTGCCAGATAAGGCGCAATATCATGAGCTACAGGAATGGTGTCAATCAGTAAATCCAAACTTTGTGCTGCTGACTCCATTTCTTGCTCGTTAGATGAAATAACAACTTTGTCTGCGCCCAACTCAAGAATACGATCTTTGTTACCCTCGCTGTGAGTAAATGCAGTCACTTGCGCACCCAAAGCTTTACCCAATTGCACAGCCATATGACCAAGCCCGCCAATACCCACTACACCCAGGTGTTGACCTTTTTTCAAGTCATAGCGTTTCATAGGCGAGTACACAGTGATACCGGCACACATAATTGGCCCGGCATATCTTGGGTCGAGTTTTTCAGGGATTTTTAAGACAAATTTCTCACGCACACACATCTGAGTTGAATAGCCACCGTAAGTATTAGTACCATCTGGGTTTTTTGTGCCATTGTAGGTTAAGGTACAACTTTTTGGTCCTGTGCAGAAATTTTCTAGATTATCTTCGCATGCTGGGCAGGCTTGGCAGCTATCGATCATGCAACCAACACCAACATTATCGCCTGCTTTAAACTGAGTTACACCTTTGCCAACAGCGGTCACAATACCCACTACTTCATGGCCAGGTACACATGGATAAATTGTATTACCCCAGTCGTCTTTAACTTGATGTAAATCGGAATGACAAACGCCGCAGTAGGTCACTTTGAATGCCACTTCACCTTGCTGAGGGTCCCGACGTTCAAATGAAACTGGTTCGAGTTTGTTATCTTGTGCTTGAGTGCCATATCCAAAAGCTTTCATAAATGCTCCTTGTAAATTGTTGCGGTTAAATCTGCTAGTAGACCCTCTAAAAAAGAAAGCCAACGAATAAATTCATCCTAGCGTTATAGACAACGAACAAAACGTGAAGCACAGTATAAGCGGCATAGATTAAGCAGCATACCAATAAATAGCAATTGCATGACAGACTGTCCCCGTGAGGACAAATAAATGCCAAATAAAGTGACTGTATTTAATACGCGAATCGAGCACAAAGAAAATAACCCCAATGGAATAAGCCGCGCCGCCGGCAACCAGCCAGAGGACACCAGGAGTTGGCACCAGGGTAATTAAGGGTTTAATGGCAAAAATAATCAACCAGCCCATAAGCAAATAGGAAATATTGGACACAAGTGGATGTTGTTTAATTTGAATCACTTTAAGTACTACACCAATACCAGCTAGCCCCCAAATAATACCAAACAGTGACCAACCCAAAGCGCCTTGCAATACACCAAGCGTAAATGGCGTATAAGTACCAGCAATTAATAAAAAGATGGCTGAATGATCTAGGATAGCAAATAACCGCTTGGCTCGACCTGTCTGCAAAATATGATAAAAAGCGGATATAAAATAAAGCAACATCATGGTTGCGCAAAAAATACAAGTAGCAACAAGAAATTTTATATCACCAACTTGCAGTGCGCGCAAAATTAATAACGGTGTTGCTAAACATGCCACTACTAAACCCAAACCATGACTGGCTGCGTTTAACACTTCTTCTTGACGTGATTGCCTGCGTGCTGGTGGAGTATCTGATGAGTTCATATAATGATTAACCATGTTGATCATATAACTAAAATTAAGCCCTGCAATTCGATCATATTAAATCATTTATTATGTGCTGAATATGTGGGTGCTAAATATGTGTGTTGAGTTACATTTCTTTGCTTACCTGCCCATGGGCAATTACGGCAAATAAACCGGTACCACCCAAAATATTGCCAATCAGGGCTGGAAGAATATGCTCACCTAAGGCAGTAATAATATTCATATCACCATTGAGTACTAAACTAAATATTTCATTCGACCCGGCAATTACATGGGTGAAGCCCCCGGCTGAAATGAGCCAAGTAAAAACAATAATCAATAATACTTCAGAGCCTTTCGCCGAGGGAAGCATCCATACCAGTGAAGCAATGAAAAAGCCTGATGGTATTGCCCGTAATAATGTTTCGGTTGGGCTCAACTGGGCCACATGATGAGATATTTCTAAAATCGCTGCAAGCGTATCAGCCGGCAATATACCAACCTTAACACTGAGTACAGCGGTAAAAAATGTGCCACACATATTGGCGGCAAACACAATCCCCCACAGCCGAGCTGTGCAATATAATCGATTGCGAGTAGGTTGGGCGAGCAGTGGCAGCACTACAGTAATTGTATTTTCGGTGAAAAGTTGCAGCCGACAAAGTATGACCCAGATAAAGCCAAAGGTATAACCAAAACTTTCAATTAAAGTCAAATAGGGGTGATCCGAGCCTAGGTTTGAGCGAATTATCCCCTTAGCGAGAACTGAAGTTGAAATCCCAATGCCAGCTGCCACACCAGACCACCATAAAGATGTCATTGGCCGTCTTAGTTCCTCCTTGCCCTCTCTTAAGATCACAGAATAAACACTTAGCGGCGACAAATTACCATGATCCGCCACAGCATCACGCTCTTTTGAGGTCAGCGACTCTTCACTCAAAGTTGGCGTTTGTTGTTGATCCTCCCGATCCTTCACTTGGTCTAAGGTCTTTTGCTCATTGTTACCTGGCTTGGCTTTTTCTTGTGTCATTGAGCAATCCTTGAGTTTTTGAACAATTTTTTAAATCACTTGTTTGCCAAGCTGCACTCATATAATCCTAATCAGCTTGTATGATCGGTGAATGAGTTAATACTTGGCAATTGTGGATTACTCAAGCAAAGATAGCCTATAAATAGCCCTTGTATATTTTAAGATTTTGGCTGAATTAAAACCCAGGGAGCAATCACCACTGCCCAAAACTCATCGTTCATTTGTATCTCTTTAGCTTTGGCATCTTCTAAAGGGCCTAATATTTTCGCTTCCACGAGTGGTAGAATAATTAATTTATCATCGCGAATTAAAGCTGTTGCTATATCGATTAAATCATAGCCAGTTGCAAGATATTGCAAAGCACCTTTGGCAAAGAAAGGTTGCAGCTCCTGCCAGGTAATTTGGCCGGTTTGCGCATTAAGATGGGCTATTAGTTCGTCTTGGTTAAGATTATCCATAGAATACTACTTTTAAATAAGGTGAATTAAGGGTGTAAATTTTTTGTCAAGTTATTTAATATACAGTTGCTCGTTATCATTTAAAGATGGTTATATATTAAGCGTAAAATCAAGCTCAATTCCCTTATACTGAAATTACAACTGCTCTGCAGACAGTATTTATTATTGAAATACTGCACGTCAATAGTATGAAATACTGAAATTTTAATCAAAGGATATGATTATAAATGTCAACTACATCTACATCTGATCATGTGGTGTGCTACACCGCTGATATCAACTTTTTAATGCCTTCTATTTTTTCTGCAAAAAGCTTACGAGGCTTTGTCGCTAAAGCTCAAATAGATATTTATATATTTCTATTTCACGACACCAGTGAACACCAATCTGCATTAGACAAGCTCATACCAAAACTGGCTGAAGACCGTATTTTTCTTGTCATCACAAGCCCTAGTCTACTTGAAAATGTGGATACTACAATTTTTGACAAGGGTCATATTCCAGTGGCAGCGGTTGGTCGTTTTTTCTTGGATGAATTATTACCCCCTCAATACCAACATATTATCTATTTAGATGGCGACACTTGGATTAATAGCGACCCAAGTAAGCTGTTATTTACCCACATACCCTATCCAAAAGTTGCTTTGTGTAACGACTATGCAGCTTTTGAAGGGGCTATCTGGCGTAATAAATTTAGACACTATTGGTCTGGCATTAAGCAAGGTAATGGCCATAATTATTTTAATTCAGGGGTGTTTGCAGCCAGCCGTAGTGCTTGGCGGGTGATTGCCAGGCAAGCTTATGAATACTTATTACAACACCCTAAACTCTGTATATACCATGATCAAAGCGCATTAAACGCAATAGTTAATGACAAGCGCCTGCATTTATCCTTGCGCTGGAATTTTCAATCCACTTTTAAATATTTGCATCTTGACCAAGAAATACAGCCTGTTATTTCACATTTTACCCGTCGCCCCAAAGCCTGGCAAGGGCCTGTATTTCCCTGGATTGAGCAATATTGGCTGATAGAAAATATCAAAAAAGAATTTGCAGATTTTGATTTACCATTGCAATCTATGGCATTACAACGAGCTCATAAAGTTTCAAAACAAAAAGAAATGAAGACTAGTTTATTTAAAAATAAATTGATTCGATGGCTAACTCGACAGGTTACTGGAATTAATAAATATGAAAAATTAGCCGAGATTTAACTTACCTATTTACTTATTTCATTTGCCTAACTGGCTAAAATCAACTTTCAAAGGTTGTAAACTCTGATTCAAGTGGCTGGTTTGAAACTGATTTAAACGCTCTTGAGTATCTGGGTGACTGCTCCAAAATTCCGCAATGCCATCTCCAGAGTTACCGCCATACTGCATGAGTACTTGAAATAAATCGGTGGCGCCGCCGGTATGGCCGTATATTGTGTGTAAACTTACGGCGCCAAATTGATCAGCAGCTCGCTCTTGATCGCGGCTAAACCCTTGTGAAACTAGTCTTGCGGCTTGATTACCAATAAAAGCGGCTCCCCACCCCGAACCGCCGGTCAGCCATTCCACCATGACACCAGCAAGTAAGCTGCCACCTAAGGATTGAATTGGATCTCGATGATAAATATGCGCAATTTCATGACCCAGCAACATGGTTACCGCGTTTTCGCTGTTTAATTTTTGTAGTAACCCTTGATGAATAAATACATGACCACCAATAGTTGCATAGGCATTGATTTGCTCATCCTGTTTCAAATGAATTGTAATGGGCATATCAGCGGGCAAATCTTGCTTTGTAGCAATGGTGTCAGCTAATGCTTGAAGGTAGTTTTGCGCTTGGCGGGTATTATTATTTGGTTTTTTTTGATCCACAAATAATGCCATATTTTCAGCCAGCATAACTTCGTATTCAAAAGGCAAATGCGTCACCGCCCAGCGGGTCCCTTGAATTACAATATACAAAGTTGCTATCAAAGCAACCAGCACAATAACCACCAATTTAATTAAGATTAAAGCGTTACTAGTATCGCTGATATTGGTGCCTTGCGGCACTGGACTGTTTGAGTAGCTCATGCTGTAGCTGAAGTATTAACTTCAAGGGCTGTGCCATACGCCAAAACCTCCACCGCGCCAACCGATTGACTATTGCCTTGTTTAGAAAGTGATGAAGTTTCCAGGCGCACATTAATCACCATTGTTGCACCTTGTGCCTTGGCTGCCCGGCGTAATCTAAGCAATGCCTCACGCCTGGCTACTTCAAGACTGGTTTCATACTGGTTTAATGGCCCACCAAATAGACCCTGTAAAGCGGCTATAAAGGTTTTAAAATAACTCACTGCAATAACCACACTGCCAGAGACGAGACTCTGTTGTGATAACACCATATCTGGCGCTGGCGTGCGCTCGTTAAATAAAAGCACATCTTGCAGCTGGCGCTCGGCTTGAATAAGGCGTTGAAAATGCCGTCGATCGTTTATTATGCTTGCTAACGCCGAAACGAGTACACTCAACAAAAGTATAATAAATTCAATCATTTACATTCACCTCAGCTTGGTCAAGCTGCTCTAAACATACTGCTGTGCCATATACAAACAGCTCTGCTGCGCCTGGCGCTATACTTGAAGTTGCAAAGCGTATATTAATTACAGCATTGGCGCCTAAATTTTTGGCTTGAGCTTGCATACGTTGACTGGCTTCACTGCGAGATTCATTTAATAATTCTGTATAGCCTTTTAACTCACCGCCGAAAAAATTTTTAAAGTTTGCCATAATATCACGACCAGCATGCTTGGCGCGCACCGAGTTACCTTGCACTAAACCAAGGTGTTTAATGATAAAATGGCCAGGTACTGCCTCGATGTTGGTGAGTATCATGACTTAAATTCCTTGTTGCGTTTGTTGTGGCTCGACTTGAGTCGAATCTTTTGCAGCTGTTAACTTAAAGAGTATTATCTCTGTTGAAAAAATCAATACAATACCTTGGAATTCTATTACTACTGCTTGCCATTGGAGGCTGTGCCATGGATTTTTTTATAAAAGGTACCGAACCAGACCCTGAAGCAATGCGGGCCTCGCCTCAATACGCAGACGAGCATTTTAAAAATACCCACCAACGACCTACTATTAAAAAAAACTCTAAATTTAAGTTTTTAAAAGCCATTTTATTTAATCGACAGCAGCCAGTTAAGCCGAAAAAAGGCCAGATCCCAGTTGAGCCAATAACCAGCTCACAGCTGGCTGCATTAAAGCCAGACCAAACTGTGTTTTACCGGCTTGGCCATTCCAGCCTGTTAATTTGGCTTAATGGTAAATTTTGGTTGACTGACCCTATTTTTTCGCAAAGAGCATCGCCATTTCAATGGCTTGGGCCAAAAAGATTTCACCCGCCCCCGTTGAGTATGGAGGAATTACCACAGATCGAAGGCATTATTATTTCACATAATCATTACGATCATCTCGATGAAGCAAGTATTAAAGCGTTGAACATAAAAACTCAACATTTTTTAGTACCACTTGGGCTCAAAGCCCAACTGGTTGCCTGGGGTGTGGCAGCAGCCAAAATAACTGAATTAGATTGGTGGCAGTCGATCCAATTGGGTGATGTTCGCTTTACGGCAACGCCCGCGCAGCATTTTTCTGGTCGAGGCTTAAGCGATAAAAATAAATCACTCTGGGTAAGTTGGGCAATACAAGGCAATCGCTCGTTGTTTTTCTCTGGCGACACCGGCTACTTTGATGGTTTTAAGACAATCGGTGACAAGCTTGGGCCATTTGATGTGAGTTTTATTGAGACTGGTGCTTATAATAAGCTCTGGGAGCAAGTGCACATGCGCCCAGCACAATCAGTACAAGCCCATAAAGATGTTCGCGGCAAGGTTATGGTACCTATTCATAATGCCACCTTCGATTTAGCGCTGCATTCTTGGTATGACCCATTTGTGCAGGTTACAGCAATTAGTGATCAAGCACAGACTTCAGCCGAGCCCCTTTATTGGCTCTCGCCTAAAATCGGTGAGCCAGTATCAGTTCTAGCCAAGCCACAAAACTATAGCTCAAGCCAATGGTGGCAAGAATTTGTGCAAGATAAGCGTTAATATATTTCAAGGTCTTGTTGTGCGTTAATTTTCAAGTAAATATTGCAATTGAAACGGTGTTAATTGTAAATTGTATGCACTTAAACCGTCATTAATGGCCCCTTTAGCAATACTCTCATTGGCAGACACTAATGGAGTGATACATTGATCACCTCGCATCTTACCTTCAAATTTTACTGTGGCTTTTTTAAAAGGAAGCTCTAAAGTAACCAGTCCATTAAGTTTATGTTTATCCCATTGTCCATCAATTACTACCCCATTGGCATAGCTCACCCGACCAGTTGTTATTTTATTATTGTCAAACTCACCGGTTTGCTCCGTACCCTCTACGTCTGTGCGCACCCCATGACCATGAGGCACTAAACCATTCATTTCTCCTGAATAATGCATGGCTAATGATGTAATCGTACCAATAGTTTCTACGGTATTCTGTGTTACCGCTTTCCAGTTGGTATTGGCGGCTAAATCAGGATCAACCACTCGGACGTTATAAAAAGTATCTCGCTTATGCAGCACAAAAAATTGAGCGCTATCAGATTTTTGGCGAAAGACTAAAAAGTCGTCCTCAGGATATTGTAATACTACCTCGGGCATTAAGCGGCCAAAAGCATAAATAGTTTGAATTGATTGGTTGGTTTGAGTGTCACTAATAGTCAGCGGGCCATTAGGCATTACAAATACTGGTCTCCCCATTGTATCCATAAAAGTCTCGTTAAAAGGTGGAACATTGCCATCGCCGGATAACGCAATTTCCCAGACCAAAGAGTTGCTGGGTGATGTGGCATGGACTAAAAATTCTCTCATTTTAGTATTGGCTAACACAAAGCTGCCAATCATTCGCTGGCTTGGTTTTTCTGAGAGTTTTAAAATACCAATAACACCGTTGTCTCGCCATTGACCATAAATTTTACCTTGGGCTTGATTTTGAAAAGAGAAATAAACCCTCTTTGGGCTCTCAGGTAATTGAAAAGGCCTAAGCGGTAGCTTAGTTGGCTTACCAAAAGATTCGTAATCACTCATAAGCTTGTCACCACCACGAGCAAGTGCTTCTAAATCTTGATCAAATACTACACCCTGCTTCATTTCAACATAGCGGCCATAAGCTTCGCCATTGGCAGTAAAATGCCCAGCACCTTGAGCTTTAAAGCTTTCCAGATTATCAAAGCCGCCCACATACTTGCCATGTGAATACTTAATCAGTGCCGCGCCTGAAAATTGACGATCGGCGGCATTGTAGGTACCAAGTATACTTTCTAAAACTTGCTTAGGCAGGCTTGTGGTTTGCCGCACAAGTTGGATATTATTGGGTGATAATGCTTGTTTTACATGCGACCCCTGTGCAAATTGGGCAAATAAAGTAAGTTCAGGGTGGCCACGAAATGATTGTAATTCAATTGAACTTGGCTGGCCGTCCACCAATTTTATACCAGCAATCTCAGGTGAATATTTCGGTTGTTGAGGTTGTTGCTCCACAATAACTTCACTCTCTTCTATGGTCATAAAGCCTTCAGGCAAATAGCCCAAAGGCTGTTGAATGACTTGATTAAGTGTGCCATGCCATTGACCATGCACAGCTATTTTGAGATCAAGTTCTTGATAAGTTGATAATGCGTTGGCAAATACTGGGTCTATTACCGCTAAGGTTGCATCTAAAAATTTTGAGGGATAATAAGGTAACCAATTGCCTTTACCCACAATAGCTTTATCGGCCACTGGGAGGCAAAAACACCCTTCGCTTGTTGCCACCCAAGCATTATTGTCTTTAACCAGACCATGGTTAAATTGGGCCGATATAATTGTGGTCAGTTGAGGGTTAAACAATAAGCCTGCACCATGATACATCAGCTCATTCTGCTTATTACGATTGATAGCGCCAAAATAATATTCATTTTGAGCACTCAAAATACAATAAGTGCCCTTAAAATCAAACCAGATATTATTTTTTTTATCCACTCCTGAGCGTTCCACATACGATTTATTGACACATTGTTTTAATACTTTAAATTCATCCGTGGCAGAATTAAAATAATGATTAAATGCTGTTCTATTAGAATATAAACTTGGCTCATTAATTATTTCACCATTTCTTAAAGTATTTTGAATTGACGAATAGACTAAAAACTGAGTTAACTCTGGAAATTGCGTGTGTAACTTACTTAACGAATTAATGTCAATATTTTCTATGATAGTTAATATTGGCTTAAATAATTTGACATCTTTTGGCTGCAGTTGTTGCACCATTTGATCGACCGAAGTAAGCAGCGCTTTGGGAATATCATCAATTGTTTGTTGAATCGATGCTTGTTGAATCGATGCTTGATGACCTGGTTTTTGAGTATTCGTTTTTTGGTTAAATTGAGCAAGACACAAGCCAACCGCGCGCTTAATCACAAACTGCTGATTTAAAGCGGGCTGACTTTGTAAGTTGGATTGAGATTGATTGACAGTTTTTTGTGAGGCATGAAACTTAAGCCAATTGACACAAGCATCAAGTTGTTCTTGTTGCGGCAAATGTGCAGAGTACACAACCCTAAGAGCCAAAGCGTCACTAGCAGGGTCAGCATCTAGTAGCCTAGATTCAGAAATTGGCCCAAGTAAAGGTGCTAACTGATGATTCGTTTCCACAGTTTGATCTTTCCATAAACTAATTAATGTATGAGCCGTAGGTCGTGGGAGTAATTGATCAACTGATTCGCTTAGACTGTGGAGTAAAGCTGGCTTACTTGCTAAAAGTTGCGCTAACTCCTTACCGCAATCAGAAAAAATTTGCACGCATTGTATAAGCTTACCACCATAGATATCATCGCTCTCTTGGCCCGTTGTCCATGAACGCATGTTCCGCAATAAGACTTCAACTGTTTGTTGCGCTTGTACCTCATCTTCTTGCGGTGACGAATTATCGTGTAACTGACGAATACTGGCCATTATTGGGCGTAATAAGCTTTTATAATTATTAGGCAAAGCGCAAGCCTGCGGCGCTCGGGCTAAGAGCCAGACTAAAAATTTTGCCTGGTGTTCATGGCTGTCACGCTGATAAATATCTCGTCCTAAGGGCGCTGGCTGCAGTAGTTGACCTTGGCGAGATTTATCAAACCATTTTTGTATGCGTGGCAGACCACCATCCATTTGTTCATGCAGCCAAAGTAATTGATGCTGTGCTAACCATTGTTGGCTTTTTGGTGTAAGCACCTGGCCTAAGACAGCTATTTTTTTTTCAAGATCAACATCAATTTCGGCCGAGGCTTGTAGAGTATCAAAGTCTGCAGCTAAAGCTTTAAAAAGCACTAAGTCCAAGGGGATAGAATCCTGAGCGACGTTAAAACGTAATTTTATGTACCCATTACCCTCTTGCCAACTGCGTAAGTATGTTTTAAGCAATTCATCATCTGCAGCTATATCTAAGGGTTCAGGCTTTGGTAATGCATCATGAGAAGATATGTGTTTGGCTTGACGGATTACCTGTACCAAGCGGCGTTTAATATCTTTGGCATCTAATCGAGCTACCGGCATTGCTATATCAAAATCATTCAGCCCTTTAAGATTTATTTTGCCCTTACCGGGCGCAACCAACCGCTGCACTGCTGAACCTTTAATTTTAAGCTGCACACCAAATAAACACATTAAAGTTCTTGGCTTCATTTTTAATGCCGGTAAACCTGTGGATTGTGCAGCTACCACCATTGGCTGGTCTAAAAAGCATTCGTCAATGCGTTTAAAAAGCTGAGCTGCGTTACCATTGGATTTATGAGTCGCAGATTTATTCACTGCTAAAGTTTGTAAGTGTGACACCAAAGCAGCCGTGCTCATTACTTGCATGCTTGTTTTAAGTAATTGAGGATGAGTTGCAATAGCAGGCTCTATCTGACTGATAGAGCTATCAGAATTTGAATCAATTGCTGTTGAGGATACCTCTAGTGGGGATATCTCTAAACAGTCAGAGCCTGATGCTTGCCCATGGGAGTGAGTTGCTGATTGTATGGGCATAGATGGCTCGCTGAAGACTTGTTTTCACTACTAAACTCATAAATAATCGTAAGCTTCAGCTGAAGATTATTTATGAGTAGGGGGGATTCTACAGCTTGAGTGGCTTTTTGTCACAGGTTAATTGACCCATACCTTGTTAGAACAGTAATCTGTCGCAAAAGTTGATGTACACTCGCGTATGCCACACTTTTGCGACAGATTACTTTTCTAAAGATCTATAAGTTAATAACCATAGATTTTCTTTGGCATCACAGTGCTTTTTAAGGCCGCCAACTACATTGTTAGTTGCTAAAAGTACCAGCTTATAGCTTTGTGCATAATGCTGACTCACCTCTTGCGCCGCCACTGAAAACGGTGGCCCATTCATTTGAGCTTGATCGTACTCAAAGGTTAATAAGAGTTGAGGCGCTGCTTGAGTAATAGTGATCAGGTGCTGAGTATAAGCTTGACGCATGGCATAAGGTAGAGCTACTAGTGCTGCACGATCATAAATACCATCAATTGAGCCAATGCTCTTTTTGGATAGTTTAAAAATATCCCCTTGATAGATCGCAATAGAATCCGCGGAATAAAGCTGTATTGACCCCATCTGAGTGATTTTTGGCTCTATATCCAGTGCGGCAAAAAGTTGCGTTACAGCTAACTCACTTAACTCTGCACCAACAACTTCTACTCCTTGGGTAAGCAACCAATAAATATCCAAGGTTTTACCACACAATGGCACAAAAATTCGACTGCCTTTGGCTAATTTAAGTTGGTCAAAATATGCGACCAATAAAGGGTTTGCTTGATGTTGATGAAAAGCAATTTCATTTTTATACCAACGTTCATGCCAAAATTCTGGGTTCATAAAATACCCCTGGTTAGAATGTACAGACCTTCACCCTTGAGCTAAAGGATAAAACTTGGCTTGGGGCACAAAGCCTAAGAGCTCGCTTGCGTAATCCCAGCGCTGAACTTCAATTTTGGCTTTTGAATTAAACTCACTTGAATCTTGAGGCTGTGGCACGGTGATGGTCATAAAAGAATTGGGCATATTTGAACGTACTCGATTCGAAGTCCCTGTACCTGCTTGAGATACTCCCATTGGCCGGTTCAATTGTGGATAACGTATATGCAAGCTGCGACTCATAGGGTAATGAATATGCCCGCCTAAAATCAGATCAACCCCAATATCGGCTAATTGTTCAACAATAGTTGCGCTGTTTGGCATAATATTTTCCAGATCATCATGCAAAATAACATCTACTGGATGATGAGCCACTAAAATTTTAGTGGTCTCTTTTGAGCAACCAGCAAAGGCCGCTTGTACTGCATCGAGCTGGCTTGGGAGAATGCGGCCATTTTTATAATGAGCAGGATTACAACTGTTAATACCTAATACTTTAATACCAGCCATTGTAAATTCTGTATTAATATAACCTTTAAGATTCTCATAATAGAGCTTATAGGGACACATCATTCTCAGCCAAAATCGATACAAGGGCACATCATGATTGCCTGGCACAAGAATACGTTGCTGAATCACTAATTTGTCGAAAAACTCACGGGCTAATTTAAATTGCTCAGAGCGTGCCCGTTGGGTAATATCACCGCTAATAATTAATAATTGTGGATCAATTGTATTTATACAATCAATAAGTGCTTGACTAACACCTGGCATAACTGTACCAAAATGCAGATCGGAAATTTGCACTATTGTAATTGGCTCGGTCATACATTGGCCCCTTCAAGGTGTATTGCTTGAACAGCTGGTTTAAATAAAGACAAGGCTTGCGCTTTAACCTCTAATTGCACCGGGGTTTGTAGTTCAACAATTTCACCATCGAGCACGCATTTTAATATTTTACCAGATTTGGTATTCAGCCGGATTGATTGTTTAAATTCAATAGACACAGCTTCATCATTATGCAATAAACGAACGCTGCCTTTCATTAAAAGTCTCAATTTATCTCGCCAGCTTTTTGGATTCACATTGATAACAGCAAACGAGCCATCGATTTGCAACGCTTGTTGATTAAAACCTAAATTAAGTAAGTGTGGTCGGTTTTGTGTCACCATTAAAACCAAGCTTTTTAATTTTTTACTGGCACCATTGTCCTCGAGTATAAAACGGCTGCTCGGGCGATCTTTAAAAAAAGTTACCAGACCTGCAAAATAACCGGTAAAACGGCTACGAAAGCCGATTTTGAACTGATAATGTTCACGATCTTCAATAACTTCTGGGTAAAGACCAAATGAGGCGCTGGTTGTAAAAGGTTGATCATTAGCATAACAAATTGACACTTGAGTCAATTCACATTGCAACAACTGCTGAATTTGTGTTGCTGGATCTGTACTTAAATTATGATGCCTGGCAAATAAATTAAAAGTCCCCATGGCTAAAATTGCTAAAGGTACGGATTCTTGTAAGGCATAATTGACGGCTAAACAAATGGTACCATCGCCACCGGCAACGATTACCGCTTGTTGCGCTTGCGCGGCTTGCGCTATCCATTTGGCTATGCAAGCTGCTGGGTCATCTACTTCACAATCAATTAAATGTATTCTTATAACATTAAGTTGTGAAGCATAGAACTTGAGCTTATCGATCACATGATTGGCCTGCACACTGCCAGAGCCACAGTTTATTATGGCAATAAACTCAAGGTCGCCAACCCTTTGGGTTGGGCATTGGTTATCTGGTTGATTTACTTCATTCATAATTGGCCAATCTTACAGCTTGTATTCTAAAATTGATATCGACCTCATTAATTGGTTGGCATCAAAAAAACTTCTCGCACAGTGTTTCGTGGATCAGCATTTACTGCATACATCACAGCCTCTGCCACATCTGTTGGATCAAGCTTATCTGGTTTTGGTTCATCAAAGAAAGGGGTATTAACCATACCTGGGCAAATACTTGTACAGCGCCCACCCCATTGCGACATCTCGGCGGCTAAATTTTGGCCAAAACCGTAGGTGAACCATTTCGACGCGCCATAAATTGAGCCTTTGATCGGTGCTCGACCAGCAGCTGAGCTGGTTAATAAAAAATGCCCTTTGCATTTATGTAAATGCGGCAGAGTAAGTTTTGCGGTCCAAAGCAGTGCTTTTATATTGACATCGATGAGTTGATCCCATTCCTGCCAATCACCGGCTTCAGTGCCAGAAGTATTTAAACCAGTGCCGGCATTGGCAAACACTGCATTTAATCGCCCCCAGTGAGCCACACCTTGTTCGACTACTTGTGCAAGCTCTGTAAATTGCGTGGCATCAGCGGCCAGTGCAAAGGCTTGCTCTTGGCCAATTTCGGCAACAAGATCGGCTAATTTGTTGTCACGGCGGCCAGTAAGAATTAATTTCATACCGGCTTGAGCAGCTTTTACAGCAGTGGCTCGACCGATACCGCTAGTAGCACCGGTAATCAACATAACCTTGTCATTCATTGCAAGCTCCTAGTTTAAAAAATTTACATATATTATATTTAATTCTTAAATTAATAAGTTAACAATACAAGTTACAATTTGGCTTCACTTCGAAAGTAGGCATCAACAGCTGCCACAACCCATACAAGGGCAAAGCTATAAGACCATACATTAAAACTACTTGAGTCAGTTTCGGCCAAACTTGTTTCGACTAGCTGGCTGATAGAGATAACATCTACGCCTAAGGGTTGCGCTTGAATTTGCGTTAATACTTGGTCAAAAACACTAGCCATGATGAGAGTAATATTGTATAAACAGGCCGCCGCTATAATCAGCAAAATTGCACCTTTTAACCAATGTTTAAGGTATATTTGCCCTGCTCCAGGAAACACGAATAACGACATTAGGCAAGCTTTGGTGGCTTTGGTCATTATATAATCCTTTATAATAACGTGATGAACTCTGTTACTTGTAAGACTTGTTACTTGTAAGACCTGTTACCTTAAAACAACCACTATATATCATGAGACTATCTGTTCATTAAAGCAACTTCTTAAATGATCATTAACCATTCCTGTGGCCTGCATATAGGCATAGATAATTGTTGAACCTACAAATGACATCCCGCGTTGTTTTAAATCTTTTGATAAAGCATCGCTGACTTGTGTAGTCACTGGAACTTGCTCAATTGTATGCCACGAATTAATTTGAGGCTTATAGTCAACAAAACTCCATAAATAATTGTTAAAGCTATTAAATTCTGTTTGAATTGTCAAAAATACTCGGGCATTTACACGAGCGGAATAGATTTTCAGACGATGCCGAATTATGCGTGCATCTTGACGTAATTGCTCGAGCTGAGCATCTGTCATTTGGGCTACTTGCTGTACATTGAAATTATAAAATGCTTGCCTGTAGCCTGCACGTTTTTTTAATACAGTAATCCAACTCAAGCCTGCTTGGGCGCCTTCCAATACTAGCATTTCAAAGAGTTTACGGTCGTCATGCTCGGGTATACCCCATTCGTTGTCATGATAATCGGCGTAAATAGCTTCGCCTGGTTTATGACCAAAACAGCGAATAATATTTTTTGGATTTCTATGCTTTTGCTCATGGCTCATTGATCACCTCACCATTCACTCATTAATCTAAACGAATAAACTTGCCATTAAAGACTATATATACCCATTGCAATAAGACACAATAGACCAGCAAAAAATGAGGCACTACGTAGAAGATGTTTATCGGTTAAATAGCACACTATATAGGTTAGCCTGGCGAGTAAATAAATAATCGCCAAAGTATCCAATTGTGCTAGATCTATATCACGGATATAAGCTACCAATAACATCGCAGTAAAAATATGCAGGTTTTCTAAGGAATTAGCTTGCGCAGCTAGGGCTCGAGCAGCCATGCCACTCACTTGTGCTTGCTGTTGCCTGGGGTGGCGATTATCAAATTTAGGTTGCTGGCGATACCGTAAATAACCACCAATAAAGGCCAACATTAAGGGTAAAAAAGCTGCTATACAATAAACGACTAATGTAATTTGCATGGAAATATCCTTTTAAAGCTTGGTTATCATGAGATATATGCAGTTTAGTCTAATAATCTGTTATACATCAAAGCTCTAACATGGACATTCTATACATTAGGTCAATCAAGATTTACCCAAATATGAGCCGTTGAGCTTTTTGCACAGATATGCGCTGCCAGGGGTTATGGTCTAAAAGCTTAGCGATGATTTCATCGAGATTTTTACCAGCCAACTTACGCGTATCCAAGTGCACACCAAGACATTGGCCAACTGATTTATTATTTGGATTCCATAATCTGAGCTGATAAGGCCCAGTATCTAAATTTAAAATTGCTTTATGGTGCTTCATAGTTGGTAACATTGCATCACGCATGGCTAAAATTGATAACCCAAGCGAGAAAGAATCATGTTTTCGGGAGTCATAACCAGAGTAAAAATGGCTTAGAAACACCTCTGGCGGCAAATAGCTACGAGTGCCTTGCATAGGTCCAGGAGGTTGGATTTGACTAGTGGCACAGCCATAATCGCCTAATGAAAAACCAACTTTTTCATTACCAAAAATATTTTCTGGTTTAACATCTCTATGGCTTAGGCCCTTGGCGTGAAGCTCTACCAGGCCATATACAGCACCTTTGACAAATTCTCTAAATATTATCTCTTTATAATCATTATACTTACGCACAGCCTGTGGTTCATTATTGGCGAAATGTTCACGCATTTTTTCATCAATAAGCTGCATTTTTCGTAAAGCTTCATAGCCTGTGCCTTTGCCGGCATACTTCATAAATATATAGCCTTTTTTAATGGCTTTATCTGGTTGAAGTATCATGGCATGGCCTAGAGAGCTTATGAGATGTTTACTCTGACCCACGCGCGCAAGCTGCCTCACTTCTGCCTGGTAGGCTGTATAACTTTTTAATTTTTTAACCACTACAATTTCACCATTGATAAGGTCTCTTGCAAAACGCACCTTACCAAAACCACCTTGACCGATAATTGATTTATAATGCCCCATTGGTAAAGCTTTATTGGTGGAAGCTGTGGATTCCGGCATAACACGCAGCTGATCACTAATAGTATATTGATCGTAAGGATTCAGAGTTCCAAGCAGTTCAAACAAACCGCTATCTTGAGTTTTGATTAATGAATGTAAATCACCAGCTTTACTTTTAAATTTTAAATAGCCGCCTTCATCGCTTTGATGAATATTGATTATATTATTTAAAGCATTGGTTAACTCGGCACTTAAAGTATGCTTAAAAAGTGCGGGATTAAGTTGCGCCACTTTATCACTGGCAAAAACAATTGAAATAAATTGCTCAGCGTTATTTTTAATTGCAGACTTATCACAAGAGCCTACCGCGAAAAATAACTTTATTATATCGGCCACATAGATAGATAAGTTATTTTTAAGCAATAACACATCTTTTGTTTCAATCAAATTGTATTCAGTTAATTGCTCTTTAACTAAATTAGAGCCAACTTCAATAGCATTTGCAACCAAGGTGTTCGTTGATGAGTGGCTGGTAAAACTCGGATCGTTATGCAAATAATCCATTACTTTGGTTAATAAATCTGCTTTATTATGTTGGATTAGTTGCCGTGGTATAAAATTACAAACAACTTCAGCAATGTGTGCTTGCAGGGCCTCACTAGTTAAACTGTTGTTAGTTTGATCAGTTGGATTATGGACTTGTACGCCGCTTGCCAATCGTGGTCGAAATGCATTTTGCTCAAAATTGTAAGCTTGCATTTGCTCAGTGAGCATTTGTGGTACTAAAAAAGCCGCGCTCATTTCATTCATCTCGAATACGCGTCTATATGGCAGAATATTGATCGGTGAGACCCCAGAAAATCGAGTATCCACAGGGCTTGAAGACTGCGCCTGATTTGCTCGCGCTTGGGGTAAGTTTTGGTTATTGGTAACGCTATTCAACATATTTAAAGCTCACATCTGCACTGCATAAAACGATAATGAATGGTTATTAATTGTACGAGCCTTGTATCTAAGGGGTCAAGCTCTACTTAGAGTATTTTACTGGCTCTAATTTAAAGCATTGTCAGCATTACTCGCCGAGTATTTTTACTCTAAGTTATTCATTAGACAGCAAAAAGCCCGCAAATGCGGGCTTTTTTTTAAAATTTAAACTAACCAAGCTTTAGTAGACTTAGCTTGCTTTTGACATGCGCTCAGCTTGTTTTGATATTGTAATTTCATCTATAGCAAAGTCGTCAACCTGAATTAATTCAAGTACACGGCTTTCAAAGTTGACCATAAATTGAAAATCATCATCATTTACAATACCTGAACCATGCGCAGCTTTGAGTATTTCCTCAGGATGTAAAGCAGTCATTGGCACTTCATCTTTAGCTTTGGCTTTGCGTAATTGATGGTAGAGTTTTTCCGCACGTGGGTAGTCAACTAATAGTTCGTTGTACTCGGCCAAAGCATTTTGCACCATACCCTCGCCGTTAAAGGTTTTGTTAGACACTTGATTAAGCAGCTCTTTACGAACATCACTATCAGTTGAAATATCCGCTGCTATTTGGCGCACCAAATCATCATTAGGCATACTCCAATGGCGTCCGGTAGGCATAACAATAAAGCGCAGTACTTTCATAACGGGCTGGAAGGGTAAGTGTCTCAAAGCGCCTTCTAAGGCATTTTCAAACCGGTGCAGTAAAAACTGACATGAATAATGCATTAAAGCTGCTTCACCTTGAGTTTTATTACCCTCATGCCATTGCTTTAAAACCATGCTGAGTAAATAGAGATTTGATAACAAATCACCTAAGCGAGCAGAAATCATCTCTTTTTGCTTCAGCTTACTTCCAAGAGAAGCCATAGCGACATCGGCCATCAGCCCCAATACTGCAGAAAAGCGACTTACTGCCTTGGCATAAGGCGCTGCAGCAGCGTCAAGTGGATGTGGGCTATTAGAAACCCCTAAACCAGAGAAAAAGCTGCGGCTAACATTAGCAATAATTAAGCTTATATGACTGAAAAATGCCTTATCGAACGCCTTAACATCATCGTTATCCCGAGCTTTTAACTCGTCAAGCACATATTTATGGCATCGGATAGCACCTTGACCAAAAATCATAAGATTTCGAGTCATTATATTAGCGCCTTCCACCGTGATGGATACCGCACTCCCTGAAAACAACAAGCCAAGATAGTTTTTCGGGCCTAGAGTAACTGCTTTGCCACCATGCACATCCATAGCGTCCATGGCACCAAGGCGTTGAAACTCAGTCAGTTGGCTTTTCAAAATTGCCGAAGGCACCGATGGCTTTTCGCCTTGGTCAATCATATTAGCAGTATGATAAACCCCTGCTTTGGAAATATAAGCCATTGATGCCATGCGAGCTAAGGGAACTTGTACGCCTTCCATCTCAGCCACTGGTACGCCAAATTGGCGACGAATGCGGGTAAAGCCACCAGACCAACCAGCGAAAGTAGCGCCTAAACCAGCTGCAGCCGAAGTTAAAGTAATGCATCGACCCACTGACAAACACTCAACCAGCATACGCCAGCCTTGGCCGGCCATTGTGGTGCCACCAATTATAAAATCAAGCGGGATAAAGATATCTTTACCTTTGAGGGGGCCATTTAAAAATGGACTACCAATTGGATAATGACGACGACCTATTTCTAAGCCTTTCGTGTCACGCGGAATGAGTGCACAAGTAATACCAATATCTTGTTCGTCACCAAGCAGGCCTTCAGGGTCAAACATACGAAACGCAAGCCCGACCACAGTAGCAATAGGTGCTAAAGTAATCCAACGTTTTTCAAAGGTCAGCTTAAGACCGAGCACTTCTTTACCTTCCCACTGACCTTTACAGACTATGCCTGTATCAGGGATTGAAGTGGCGTCCGAGCCAGCACGTGGACCAGTTAAACCAAAACAAGGAATTTCACGGCCATCTGCAAGCCTTGGTAAATAGTGATCTTTTTGCTCTTGAGTGCCGTATTTTACCAGCAACTCGCCAGGCCCTAATGAGTTAGGTACGCCTACACTGATCATTAGCACATCGCTTGATGACAGCCTTTGTAAAACCGCCGATTGAGCCTTAGCAGAAAACCCAAGCCCGCCATATTCTTTAGGGATTATCATACCAAGGAATTTATTTTCTTTGATAAATTTCCAGGTTTTTTCAGGAATATCCGCCCGGTTCATGGCCACATCCCAGCTGTTGCACATGTTAACTGCTTCTTCACAGGGGCCATCCACAAAAGCTTGCTCTTCGGTGCTTAAACCAGAATTACGGTCTTGTAATAGTTTATTCCAGTCTGGTTGGCCCGAAAATAAGTCGCCATCCCAGCCAACTGTACCTGCGTCTAAAGCAATTTGCTCAGTTTTGGATACTTTTGGTGAAATCTTTTTGAAAAAATCAAACAGCTTGGGAGTAAGCCACTTTTGGCGCACACTTGGCAAACCAGTGACTGCTACTACAGCGGCTGCAATACCGAACAACACCCCAAGGACTGGGCTTTGCAAAACAAAACATACCAATGAGCAGCCTATTAAAGCGGCTAAACTTAATATGGCCGAAGGCCGCGAACGCAGCATCCAGAGCATGCCAAGACCTAGAACAAGTAATAAAATCAACGTTTTCATAAAATCTTCCCTTTCAATGAATGAAGCCCTAGAGGGTATCTAAGAATAGCTAGTATGGCTTACAAGCTCACTGTTACTATTGCTTGATATTATTCTAGATCATATTAATTTAGCAGGAAATACTTGATAAATACGTGATTTTCAAAGGCCTTGCAAAGGGAATACATGATTTTTTAACTATTTATCCAGTCATTCTGCTTGAAACGGCCATATTTTCAACCAATTCATCTGCTGGTGTCAGTAAAAAAGTCAATATACTATAAATCTACAGAAACTCATGTGGACGAAAAGTGTGGCATACACTATAAATCAGCAAGGTATAAATCCTCAGCAAAGTAATCTGTCGACAAAAGGTAATATAAATGAACGCTTTCAGCACACTCAAGAGCAATTTACTCAAACGGCCGGTTAATCTCTTGCTAGTTATAAGCCTTGTACTAACAGGCCTAATATCCGGCTGTGTCACTAATCCATTTAGCGATAATTATCAAACTAATATTCGAGCTGATGACCCTCAAGCAGCTAAAAATTTGATTATCCCGCCCAAGGATTCTAAGGCTCGAATTATTCGCGCTCAAAAAGTCGAGCCTGAGCATATAAAATTATTAGAAGATGGCTATGTTTTATTAGGCTATGCGGCGTTCAACGGCCAAAGCATGTCAAATGACTGGATGCAGGAACAAGCCAAGCAAGTTCAAGCAGAAGTTGTGCTCTACACCGCCAAACATATCGGCACCAGGCGCGGCGTGACTGCTATGCAAACACCAGAGTATTATCATGTACACCATCATACTCGCCGCTTAGGGACTTCGATTAAAGGTTTATCTTCAGCCCATAGAGGTTATTCTACCTATGCCGGCCTGCGCACTGAGTTTATCCCCTATTCTATTGACGAGTTTGCCCATAATGCAGGTTTTTATGTCCAAGCAAAACCTCCAATTTTTGGCGGTATTACTCAAGATTTAACCCGAGAACAAAAACAGTTAATCGAAAAAAATGCTGGTGCTAGTGTGTTTGCGGTAGTCAAAAAATCACCGGCGTTTAACGCTAATATTTTAGCGGGAGATATTATAACGCAAGTCAACCAGCAACCAATTGTAGACGCGGAAGATTTCGAGAAGACTCTGTTAGGTTTACAAGATAAAGCCGTTACTATTAACGTAATTCGCGATGGTAAACCAAAGAAAATAATAGTTACCTTAAACGCTACTGGACAAATACCGAGTCAACAGTCAAAGCGCACTAACTGATAAATCAATTTTTACCAAATAGGGATATTCCATGCAAGGTCAACCAACCAATGAGCAGCAATCAATGAATACTAATGAACCCACAAACATAGACCGCACAGCTGTGCCACAAACTGAACTCGAAAAACGCTTGCAACATATTGAAAGCTTAAGTCATATGCTCGATGATAAGTTTAGAATCCCCGGCACCGGCATTAAATTTGGTTACGACTCTATTATTGGGCTTATTCCAGGTATTGGCGATACAGTGAGTGTTGGGCTGTCGTCTTATTTGATTTATCTTGGTAAAAAATGTGGTGTCAAGAAAAGAACGTTATTCAAAATGTCTTGGAATATCACCGTTGATTTTTTTATTGGCTTAATTCCATTAATCGGTGATATTTTTGACGTTGCTAATAAAGCGAATTTAAAAAACACTAAACTAATTGCTGCTCATTTAGAACAAGAAGTTGCTAAACAATCAACTTATACTGTTTAAACCAAGGCGTTTAAAATGAAGCCTTAAGGTAAGATAAAATCTCTGACTGAAGAGTGCAATCTCATCACTTCTATAGGCGCCATTTGCGCTGCAATGGTTGAATCAACCTTAGTACAATAACTTAAGTCAACTATTTCTAAAGAGGGTAAATCTTTGAGTTGCAATACATCGGCATTGGCTAGATTATGATTCAAGCCAAGCTGTAGAGTTTTTAAACATTCAAGTGCGCTTAAATGTCTTAGCCCTGCGCCGCTGATACTACAAGCATGAGTTAAATTAAGCGTTTTCAGTTGTTTTATTTGGCTTATAATTTCTAAGCCTTGATCATCTATACGGCTCCACCAACCAAGGTCTAATTCCAAATGTTGTAAATGGGGTAAAGGAGCTAATGCAATTAACCCTGAATTTGTAAGCGATGAGCACCAATTAAGATTAAGATATTCTAAGGCTTTAAGCTGACTTAAATGGCCTAAGCCGGTATCGGTTATGCTAGATACACGAGACACATCTAAGTTTTTTAAGCTTGGTAACTGCGTTAAATGGGCAAGCCCTGAGTTAGTTAGTCGCGTACAACCACTAATATCAAGTGTATTTAATGCTGTAAGCTTATGTATAGCGGCTAAGCCATCATCAGTGAGCCACATAGATTGACTCAGAGTTAAGGATTCTAAAGTTTGTAATTGAAAAATACTCGCCAAGCCGAAATTTGTGGTTTCAGCCGAGTCTGTATCAATAGTAAGATGAGTAATACCTGTGCCATGAATTGGCTGCTTGAGAGACTCAAAAATTTCGAGCTGTGAATCCTTCAAGTTGTTCAGTACAATTCTATCAATAGAATATTCATGTAATAATGGAATAAGCTCGGTTATATTGTCGTTTGCCGAAAGCTGTAAAAACCCTTGAGTTTGTAGATCATTTGCCAAAATTTGAGCTAATTGCTGCCTTTCATTGGTAGTAAATTGAGTAAGCGGCATCCGCAAAAGAGTATACTCTTTAAGACTATATGGACCATTGTGAGTTAATTGGTGGTATAAATCTGCATGATCAGGATTGTCTTTTAAAGTTAATATAAATTTAAGTAGAGCTTGTTTAAATGAGATTTGGCTTGTGGTTTGATCACTTATTACTTGCGCATCTATTATTTTCGTATCTACGAGGGAAAGTAGAACTTTACTCGCCAAACGTAAATTACCTAAACTGGTACTATCTAAGCGAGAAAAAATTTTGTGGTGTAGCTCTTGTGGCAGTGCTTGAATACGATTAACAAACCCTTGCAAGTTGTCTGCTTGAAGGTGAGTGTTTTGTGGAATAGTGGTTTGTAAAATAGTGTTTTGTGGAATAGTGGTTTGAGCAAGGGCTGCTTGATTGGGTATTGTTTGCTCTTTAGAGTCTTGAGTTAAATTAGAGGTTAACTGCATATTGTTTTAAACGCCCCCATACCAAAGATTCTTATGAATGGCTTTTTTATTAATCTATCAATCCATAAGATTGACCTATTTTAGCTGCTTTTAAATTGACTGCAAGAGTTTTATACAGGTTTTGAATATCGGCAATCCAATAGTTTGAACTTTTAACTAACCCAAATATACATAAAAGGCATTTTTTTGTGCGTCATAATGTTAGTATGCTTAGCTTTATGTCTTATTAGATCAATAATACGGCCAATAAGTGGATGTACACTTAGATTTAACACGCTTTTTTGCCAGATTACTGTGCTGATCTACTAAGATCTATAACTCATACTGGTTAATCACCAACTGTATATAAATGACAGATAAAGGATATTCAATTGGAAAACATCTCCTTCAAAGGCAATAATGGGTATCGCCTCGCCGCACGACTGGACAAACCTAAGGGCTCAATTCGAGCTTATGCTCTTTATGCCCATTGTTTTACTTGTTCTAAAGATATTGTGGCAGCGTCACGTATTGCAAGAGCTTTGAAAGATAATGGTATTGCTGTGGTGCGTTTTGATTTTACCGGCATTGGTGCAAGCGAAGGTGATTTTTCCAATACTAACTTTTCATCAAATATTGAAGACTTAGTTACAGCTGCCGATTTTATGCGAACAACATACCAAGCCCCTGCCCTTATCATTGGTCATTCACTGGGCGGCGCGGCGGTGTTGGCAGCGGCGCATAAGATTGCGGAAATTAAGGCAGTAGTCACGCTTTGCTCGCCTGCTCATGTAGCTCACGTAGCGGAAAATTTTAAAAATCATGTCAGTGATATTATGGAAAACGGCCAAGCAGAAGTCTGCTTGGTGGGTCGATCCTTTACTATTAAACGCCAATTTCTCGAAGACGTGCAAGGCTTTCAATTAAAAGACTTAGTTGAAAATTTAGACAAAGCTTTATTAATTATGCACTCACCCACGGATGTTACCGTAAGCATCAATAATGCGAGTCAACTTTTTGGCTGGGCTAAACACCCTAAAAGCTTTGTCTCACTCGACAATGCAGACCATTTAATTACCCGCAAAGCAGACGCTGAATACGCCGGCAAGGTCATTGTGGCCTGGGCGGATAGGTACATATGACTTTTTCAATTATTAATTCATCGAATGTAACCCGATAATATTACCTTCAGTGTCTTTCACCAAAGCAATAAAGCCATACTCACCAATAGACATTTTACTTTTGAAAATACTGCCGCCAGCTTCATTAACCCTGGAAGCTTCAGTGGCACAATCATCACAAATAAAATAGATAATTGTACTATTACCGCCAGCATCTAAGCCTTGCATTTTTACCAATGCTCCCGCAGCACCAGGCTTTTCCATAGATGAAGGAAAAGCCATCATTTTTAAGCCAGACTCTTGATCAGCTACAGGGCTTGCAAGTTCTTCTAAATTAACTGCAAGTACTTGTTGATAAAATGTAACCGCTCGCTGCATATCATCCACATAAATCTCAAACCAACCAACTGAATTATGTTCCATATCTTGATCCCCTAAAATTATAATGATGTTGTAATGTATATGAATTGAAAACTTGTTGAGCAACAGTTAATGTTTACATTTATAACTCAGTAGCTCGTCAAGTACAATCTACTGGTTTTTAACTATTTTATATCGATTTATTATCTAATGGACTACTACAATCAAATATTCCAAATTAATAACAATATGATAGGATAACTTCGAATTCTATGCTCATTAAAAAACGAGTTTCCGAGAAAGAGAGTTCACGATTAGAACGGATTACAATATAAACACTTTTATTCAGGCAAGGAAAATCAATGAATATTTCTCGATTCATACAGCAATCTGCTATGGCAGGTGCACTCACTAGTGCCTTATTACTCACCGCTTGTGGCGGCTCTAACGAAAACCAAAGCTCAACAGACTCCAAGCCAAATGCGCAAATTTCCGCTAACCAAGCTGGTAATTTAGATGAGCAGCGTTTTGGCGAAATCACTCCAGGTGTTTGGCAGATAGAACAGGCCACCCAAAATGCAGCTGCACCTAATGGCGAGCAATCAAGGGTTAACGTCAAAACCTCAATTGGTGGTCAACAAAACCTTAGTGTGGAACAGTTAGTAGTAGCTGCCAATGCTAGTGGTGCAGGCCTCATTGAAAAACGCTGCAACACGATTGGCAATGCTCAAGCTCGTGAACGATTAATCGAAGATGCTAATGTTTTTGCCCAAAGCAATAACTTTCTGGTACCACAAGTGCCAAGTGAGTGTGCAGATCTCAATATTGAATATTCTGGTGATATTAATTCTCAAGTTACAGCCACTGCTTTTTGTGCAGGCAAAGAAACTGCGACGACAACTTTAACCAAAATTTCTGCAGAGCCTCAGTTCCAAAGTGGGACTTTAAGTTTTATGAGTGACCGCTATCAAGATTTAGTGTTCCAAGACAATTTGTGCGCCAACCTTAAATATGCTGTTGACACCCAGGTTAATCAATCAGCAAACACAACAGATGTAAACATTTCTGCAAGCTCCGATGCTGCTGCTACTAACCTAAGATTTACTTTAAACCAAGCCTTGCAGCCTGGCGTTTATTCTATAGGTGATATTAACAAGGTCAAGCCACAAGACTTGAGCCCGCAAGAAGCAAGTATTGCAGATATTAAAGGCAATGTTACCCTCAATACAAATGGCACATCTGTAACCCGAGATTTTGCCGCTCAAAGTGGCACATTACAGCTTGAAACTTTAACTCAAGCAGCAGTTAGTGGTCGATTTTCGATTGAAACACTTGATGGCGACACTATGGAAGGTGAATTTAATATTCAGCTTTAAGTTGCCTGCGTATCAAGTAGGTATCTATCGCAAATAGACACCTACTTGATACCTGCTTGTAATAATAACCCAAGCAACCCGCCTCGAAGCTCTGTTAAGCACTTTGCTCCATCAGTTGTTCATGTAACAAGCTTTCAAACTCAGAACTTTGATAAGCCCCAAGGTTCTCGGCTGCCTGACTTAAAGAAATATGTTGATGATATGCTTCATGCACAATTTTAGAAGCTAAGTCATAGCCAAGCTTTGGCGCAAGTAAAGTGATGGCTGATAAGTTACGTGACATATTATCTTGAATAGTATCGGTGTTAATACTTAGACCTTGCACGCAAAATTGATTAAATGACTGCATAGCATCGCTGAGTAGCTCTAAACTTTGCATTGTATTATACAAAATGAGCGGTCTATAAACATTAAGCTGCAACTGCCCATTCGAGGCTGCCATAGAGACACTTAAATCATTGCCAAATACTTGTAAGCAGACCATAGTCAATGCTTCGCACTGAGTAGGGTTAACTTTACCTGGCATAATTGAACTCCCTGGTTCATTCGCAGGCAATACCCATTCGTTAAAGCCACATCTTGGCCCACTGCCAAGTAAACGAAAGTCATTGGCCATTTTAAAAAGCACAGCGGCCAATTGCTTTAAACTTGCGCTTAAACGCAGGTGCGCGTCTTCACCAGATACGGCGGCAAATAAATTATCTTGCTGCACTAATGGTAAATCAAAAATTTTGGCTAAACGAGCAATCACATTTTTGCCAAAGTTTTTTGGCGCATTCGCCCCAGAGCCAACTGCTGTACCGCCTAAAGCTAATTGGTAAACACTTTTTAAAGCATCAGTAATCGCTGTACGAGCTGAGCCTAATTGGCTGTTGTATGCGGACAGTTGATCGGCCACTGTCAGTGGTAAAGCATCCATTAAGTGGGTACGGCCTACTGTGTAATTGGCTTTAAATTCATTTTGTTTGGCTAATAAACTGGCTTGTAACTGATCAAGCGCCGGGAGCAATGATTGATGCACAGCTTGAGCTACTGCTATTTGCATGGCCGTTGGGAAGACATCATTCGATGACTGCGACTGGTTTACATGATCGTTTGGATGCACACTTGCATTTTTTTTCTTAGGGTCTTGGTCTTGTGGTTTACTTTTGCCCGCACTACTTGTACCTGCACTACTTGTACCTGCACTACTTGTACCTGCACTACTTGTACCTGCACTACTTGTACCTGCACTATGAGCTTGATTTAAATGATCAGTAGCAATGTGAGCTATGACTTCATTCACATTCATATTCGTTTGCGTACCAGAGCCAGTTTGCCAAACTCGAAGCGGAAATTGATCTTTATGTTGACCATTGAGTAATTCATTACAGGCAGAATGTATAGCGTTAAATTCAGGCGTAGGCAGTTTAACCGCAGTTGGTGTATTACCCGCATGGTTCTCAACCGCAGCAGCTTGTTTAATATGCACCAGCACTTGAATAAATTCCCAAGGAAAGGTTTGCTGACCTATATCAAAAAACTTCAGCGACCGCTGAGTTTGCGCCCCCCAGAGGGCACCTGTCGGAATGTGGACTTCGCCAAAGCTATCGCTGGCTGGTTGATTTACATCTGATTGTGTCATAGTTGTTTGTCCAAATATTTTCGGCTCTTACAATGAATAGAATAAGCAGCTATTGCAAATAACTACTTGCGATTTGAAAGCTGAGTAGCAACATATTTTAATATACCGCCAGCGTTGTAATAATCCAGTTCACGGCGGTTATCGATACGCACTATGGCCTGAATTACTTGTGTTGTTGCAGAGGCGCTGGCTTGTGTGATGGTAACTTCAATGGTTTGACCAGGTGTATAAGTCTGCTGCCATTCAATATCCACAGTTTCATTGCCTTTAAGGCCTAAACTCGCAAGCGTGTGACCAGCTGCTAGCTGCAAAGGCAGCACGCCCATACCTACCAAGTTGTTTCTATGAATACGCTCATATGATTCAGCAATTACTGCTTTAACCCCAAGTAATAAGCAACCTTTAGCTGCCCAATCTCGACTTGAGCCACTACCATATTCTTTACCTGCAAAAATAACCAAAGGAGTAGCATGTTTTTTATAGATAACACTTGCATCGTAAATTGGTACCGGCTCGCTAGTAGCCGCATCATCAAGCATTACTTTGGTATAACCGTCCTCTTTAGGCTCAACAATTTTATTTTTAACTCTTGGGTTAGCAAAAGTCCCACGCATCATAACTTCATCGTTACCACGGCGAGCGCCATAGCTATTAAAAGCTGCAGGTTCAACCTTCTGTTGCTGCAGATACAAACCAGCTGGACTGTCTTTATCAATTTTGCCCGCCGGTGAAATATGATCTGTGGTGATGGTGTCACCAAATAGCGCTAAAATTTTGGCAGCAACAATAGGCTTAGGTTCAGACTCAATAGTATAAAAAGGTGGTTGATGGATATAAGTTGATTTGTCATCCCATGGATATAAAGCTGTTTGTTCAATCTTTAAAGCTTCCCACTGTTCATCGCCTTCAAACATATTTTGATAAGAAGATTCGTAGAGTTTTTGCGTAACCATGCCCAGGACTTCGGTCAACTCCTCACCACTTGGCCAGATGTCTTTAAGAAAAACATCTTGACCTTGGTTATTCTGGCCTAAAGGCTCTGTTTCAAGATCAATTCTGGTATGCCCGGCCAAGGCATAAGCAACAACTAAAGGTGGCGATGCCAACCAATTTAAGCGGACCCATGGATGAATACGCCCGCCATAATTTCGATTGCCCGAAAGCACTGCACTGACACTCAGTTGTTGTGCTTCAATAATACTTTCCAAGTCTGCTTTTAATGGACCTGAATTACCAATACAAGTAGTACAGCCAAAACCCACACGATGAAAACCAAGTTCGTTAAGTGAATCTTGTAAACCGCTGGAATCAAGATATCGAGCCACAACTTGTGAGCCAGGAGCAAGTGATGTTTTAACCGAAGGATTAACCTTTAAGCCTTTGCGCACAGCATTTCTGGCCATAAGCCCAGCTTGTAACATCACATGAGGGTTTGAGGTATTAGTACACGATGTTATTGCAGCAATTACTAAATCGCCATCTTGGATTTGTTGAATATCTTTGGTATCGGTTGCACTTGGCACAGCATGACCCGAAAGCTCTATTTCTTCAATAGTTTTACTTTTTATGCCACTTAAACTTAAGCGGTCTTGTGGTCGACGAGGCCCCGCCACTGAACGCTGTGTTGTGCCTAAATTAATCGTTAGGTTTTCTGCATAGACTGGGTCGGGTGAGGCAGCATCATACCAAAGCCCTTGCGCTTGCGCATATTGTTTAACCCGTTCAATAACTTCTTGTGGGCGATTAGTCAGTTCTAAATATTCAATAACCTTATCATCAATAGGAAACAACCCAGTAGTTGCACCATATTCCGGCGACATATTAGCAATGGTAGCCCTATCTGGCACTTCTAAACATAAAACTCCAGGGCCGTAAAATTCCACATATTTACCCACCACGCCATGCTCTCGCAGTGTCTCAGTTACACGTAAAACTAAATCAGTTGCAGTCACACCCAGCGGCAGCATGCCTTCAAGTTTAACGCCTACAACTTGTGGAAAATCTATTGTTAATGGCTGGCCGAGCATAACTGCTTCAGCTTCGATACCACCTACGCCCCAGCCAAATACTCCCAAGCCATTCACCATGGTGGTATGACTATCCGTACCTACTAAAGTATCCGGTATTAATGCGCCATGATCATCAAGCACTACTTCGGCAAAAAATTCTAAATTAACCTGATGACAAATACCCCGGCCAGGTGGTATCACAGTTAAGCCTTTAAAAGATTGTTGTGCCCATTTTAAAAATTTGTAACGCTCTTGATTACGCTCCATTTCTTTTTCGCGATTAATTCGAATAGCGTCAACTGTACCAGACTCATCAATAATTACCGAATGATCTATTACCATATCCACTTGGCATTGAGGATTAACACGCTCAGGATCACCGCCAGCTGCTGCCACCGCATCACGCATGGCGGCTAAATCTGCCACTGCTGGTACACCGGTATAATCTTGCATTAATACTCGACCAGGACGGAAGGTTATTTCAACGCCTTGAACATCTTGAGTATTAGGGTCACCCAATTGCTTTATAAGCTTTTTAAATGCTGCTGGGTCATGATCGGCGTCGCTTTCGGCGTGGCGGAGCACATTTTCCAACACCAATCGTTTAACATATGGCAGTTGATTTAATTTAAAACCATATTCATTGGCAAGGTTTTTGAGAGACCAATAGCTTTTATCGCCACAGGTTAGGGATAAAGTTTTTTGGTATTGTTCGCGCCAAATGCTACCGTGTTTAGAGTTCAAAATTTTTCTCCTTTGATTGATGTTTATGGATTAATAATTACTTGTAAATGACGAGTTGCTAGAATATTTTAAGATAACGCATAAAAATGTGGATATAAAGTCATAAGGAAACTCTTCAAAATCATATTAGCAACCATGCTGCAATAGCGGCAGATAAAATCGAACAATGTTGTTCGTAAAATTGCTGTGTTAAGCTAGCGGCGGTTCAAGCGCAATGAACTAATAAATGTTCGGCATGCCTTAGTTTATTATGAAATCAAACACAACCTAACCACATGTTATAAGGAATCTATATGAAACAAGGCGTCAACTGCGGCCAAACAGACCTCATTTATTGGTTATCCGCAGTACTAATAAGTTGTTTTGGGCTAGTAAGTGCTCCATCTTTTGCCGCCTCTTCATTGGCAGAAGCTTTAACTTTAGAGCATCGCTTAGAGAGCACTGCCAGAGATACTTTTAGACACCCCACTGAAACCCTCGAATTTTTTGATGTCAAACCAGATCAAACTGTAATTGAAATTTGGCCCGGTGGTGGTTGGTATACAGAAATTTTGGCACCTTATTTACGCGATGCCGGTAAACTTTACGCAGCTCACTTCGATCCTGAAGCCGATAAAGAATATTTTCAGAAATCCCGTCAGAAATTTTTAAAAAAGTTAGAAGCTAAGCCTGAACTGTATAAAAAAGTTGAAGTGACGGCTTTTGCTACCAATAAACCCTTTGAAATTGCCCCAGCGGCAAGTGCTGATCGAGTGCTTACTTTTCGTAATCTACATAATTGGTATATGAATGATCAACAAGACGAAGGCGTTAAAACAGCATTTAAAGCCTTTTATAAAGCCTTAAAGCCAGGCGGCATCTTAGGTGTAGTTGAGCACAGATTACCCAAATCTCGACCTGAGTCTGCCCAAGATAAAAGCGGATATATGCACCAAGATTATGTAATACGCATGGCCAAGGCAGCCGGTTTTAAGCTTGTTGCCTCAAGTGAAATTAATGCTAACAAACAAGATACAACTGATTATGCTGAAGGCGTATGGAGCCTGCCACCGAGCTTAAGAGGTGACCCAGCCCACCAAGTCCGCTTTCAAGCTATAGGTGAAAGCGATCGCATGACATTAAAATTTATGAAGCCAAATAAAGCAGAATAAATAAGGGCTTACGGCGAGAAGCAACCTCGCCGTAAGATCACGAAGACAATATTAGATCACGAAGATAATATTTTACAAATATTATGCCTGCCTCTTAACGCCCTAACCCCTTCCCTAGCCTTATTCAGTTAAAATTCAGACTTCAAAAAAATGCTGTTTTTTAAACAAAGTATTTTGCACAATTAGACTTTATCGGCTAAATTACTATGGCAACGTTGAGTAAACGGAATAATTATGGAGCGTCAATGATGACACAACATTCGCAAGTAAAAAATCGATTCACCCAAGTAACCAAGATTGCATCTTTGGTCTCACTGGCAACTATCCCCACAGCATTTATGCAATCAGCAATAGCAATTGATTTAACTGATTACACTGATCCTGTAAGTCACTATGAAAGAGCCTTTGTCTCTGGACAAATGAATGCCAATAATGGCAACCAAGACCAAACGAGCTTTGATCTTTCCGGTAATGGTAACTACGAAAATATTTACAGCTCGCTTGAGCGCACTGCAAGCTTTTCAGTTGATGGCGATGTAGCTTCAAGCCGGGGGCCAACCGAAGGTGCTGAAACCCAAACTGGGTATGATGTGTTTTCAACAGCACAAATTAACACCTATTTTGACAGCAAACCCGATAACTACTGGTTTGGCGCTGCAGATTTAGGCTTAAGACGCCTGCAAGGTGCTGGCGCAGATGACAATCCATTTGTAAAATTTAGTGGTGGTCTGGGTGTAGGTCGTGTGATCAACGCAACTCCCCTCGCTTTAGTTATTCGTGTGGTTGAAGAACTTCGCGAATACGGCGTTATGGATCAAGAGCCATCAGATGCAGTTTATATTGAACTAGCCCAAGTGGTTGCCCGTGAAGAAGAATATATCAACAAGCATGGCGCTGAAGACTATAACCAATTTTGGTTTAATGACTTAGAGTCTATTTTAGTACGTGAAGGTTTGCTTGAAGATGACGCGCTTAATGCAGTGGGCGTCCTTAAAATGAACCAAGTATTAGTTGATGAAAGAATTAGTACCCGTGCTCATGGTTGGTTTTTACAAGGTGGTATCGGTTACGTAGCCTCAGATTATGACGGTGAAGATGGCGACCCTACAATTGATGTCTTATATCAATATGCCAAGCCTTATGGCATAAAAACTCAGTTTATCCAACAATTCAGTTACTCTTCGGTATTTGCCGACGACAATGATCATTTATTTGGTAGTGTGAGTTCATTAACTTATGAAGTTTCAGACCGAATAGATTGGGAAAACGGTATTGATCTGCGTCTAACAGCTTATGGCAGTGATACTCGACCCAACCTTTTCATAGCAGAAGCTTTCTCTACTTATCGGTATTATATCTCTAACAGACTCAGCACAGATTTAACTCTAGCTTTATCGAGTGTAAATGATAAAGTTGATGCTAACGGCAATGATGACATTGAAAAATCACTATTCTTCGGCATTACTTATCGTTTGAAGTAAATATATTGACTTAAAACAATTGTCTATTTAAAAAAGCGGTTTATTTTGGCTTAAATTTCTAACTTAAGCCAAAATAAGCCGCTTTTTTATGCATAAATTAAAATTAATTTGCACCCTTAGAGATTAATCACATCTAATTCACAGCTACAAGTTCAATCTAAATGCACTCTCAAGCAAGTTTTCCACTTGTAAAGTATTTAATTTAACAAGGAATTTTTATGAACGCACAATCTAATCAATCGCAAGCCAATAACAATAACCAAGAATCCAATAAAGGTCTTGGTGGCATGGTCGAAGATGGTATTAATAAAGTTGCTGACAGCGTTAGTGATGGCTGGATAGAGTCAAAAATTAAAAGCATCTTTGCCGCAAATGAGTCTCTTTCTGCCTTAGATATACAAACTAATGTTAAAGATGATAACGTAGTACTTTCAGGTAATGTTAATGATAATGTTGAGAAAGATCTAGCTGAAGAGCTTATTTTAGAAATTGATGGTGTTAACACTGTGACCAACCAACTTAATGTTGCCAATCAAACGACTAACGATTCTCGTATTAACAAAATTAAACAATGGATTGATGACTCAACTATTTCAACACTACTTAATGCTAAACTTCGTTTTGATTCAGACAGCGATGCTTCAAACGTTACTATCAAAGTAGAAGATAATGTTGTTTACCTTAGCGGCAGTGTCCCTACACAAAAAGAATTTGATCTATTCGAGTCTAAAGCTAAAAAAACCACTGGTGTCCGCGATGTAATTAATAAGATTGCATGCAAATCTAACTAATTTAGAGTTGATACTTTAAACGAAAGCAAAAAAAACCGTGATTTCTCACGGTTTTTTTTTTGCTTTAAATTTATTATGCAATAACACTTAAGTACCGCAAAAAGTTTGCTTAACCCGCTCACTTTCTGTTGGCGGTTGATACAGATGCGTAGAATGTTCACTGTGTGTAAATGGCTGCTGTAAAGCGGTTATTAGCTCTTTAACTAAATCAAAATTATTATCTTGAATCACGGCTTGCAAGGCTTGCTCAATTAAATGATTACGAGGAATAATTATAGGGTTTACCCTTTGCATAAGTTGAACTCGCTGTTGAACAAGCGACTCTTTACAGATGTTTTCATCAGTTGCAAGAATATTATCATTATCTTGCTTTAATCGATCTTGCCACTGTTCAAGCCAGCCTAAGAAACTTGCTGGGCTTGGTATTTTTGCAGATAGTACATTAATAGCTTCAGGATCATGATTTAAAATATTTTCAGCGGATAAAGACCGAAAAGTATTGGTAAAATCCATTATATTAGTTGCCATGCAATCGAGTAATTGTTGAATCAAAGCTTGATCATTTAATTCTTCTGATAACAATCCAAGTTTTTTACGAAATAGTCTGAGCCAATGGTTTTGATATAGAGTGTCAAACTCGCCTAAGGCCTCTTTGGCCATAACCACCGCCTCTGCTGATGAAATATCACTCTCTTCGGCAATTAACGGTAATAAAGCTTCGGCCAGACGAGCTAAATTCCATTGAGCAATTACAGGTTGATTTTTATAAGCATAACGCCCGCGACGATCAATAGCACTTAAGACAAAATCAGCTTGGTATTCATCCATAAATGCACAAGGCCCGTAATCAATAGTCTCGCCAGAGATGGTCATATTATCCGTGTTCATTACCCCATGCACAAAGCCTATAGCCATCCACTGCGCAATTAATTCTGCTTGCGATTGAATCACTGATTGTAATAAATGGAGATACTGTTTGTTTGGTTGCGCATTTGGTTGACTGTTATTTGGTTGACTGTTATTTGGTTGACTGTTATTTAGTAGCGGATAGTGTCGTTGAATCACATAGTCGGCTAGGGCTTTTAAGGCGTTAGTATCCTTATAGGCAAGTAAGTATTCAAAGCTACCCACACGCACATGACTAGCAGCAACTCGAGTTAATATAGCGCCAGCCAGATTTTCTGTACGGTAAACCGTCTCACCAGTAGTGACTACTGCTAGAGCGCGGCTAGTAGGTAGATTTAAAGCATACATAGCTTCACAAAGAATATATTCTCTTAACATTGGGCCAATAGCAGCGCGGCCATCGCCGCCACGAGAATATGCTGTAGGGCCCGAGCCTTTTAACTGTACATCGACAAGATTGCCTTGCGCGTCGACCGCCTCGCCCAATAAAGCAGCCCGACCATCACCTAAAACAGTAAAGTTGCCAAATTGATGGCCTGCATATGCTTGCGCAATTGGCTTACTGCCTGGCAGAAGAGTATTGCCAGAAAAATATTCAGCAAGCTGTGCCTCTGTTACTAGTTTTGAATCAATCGGCAGGGCTAGCTCATGGTATGCAAGTGATTCATTAAACAGTACTAATTTTGGCTGAGTCACAGGCTGAATATTGAGCGGTGACCAAAGAATAGCTGGCAAGCTTTGATAATAAGATTGCAGCTTTATAGGTTTGGTTGCACTTGAATTATGAGAAAATGATTGTGTTGACATATCTTTTGCCGTTATTTGAGTATATTAATTTATGAAGAAGTGTTTAAGCTAAGTGAGCTCATGCTGCTCAATTGAGCATATCATTGCTTGTCAATGATAAAGTGTACTTAATATGCAAATTAAAATCGTCATTTAATCGATTTAACCATATTATGGTAGGCTTAAAGCACTATGGTAGGCTTAAAGCGTTTTCAACTCTCAAGTACTGAATTCATTTTTTAAAGGAGGACTTTATGTCTTTACGAATTAACGATGTTGCACCGGATTTTTCTGCCGAAACTACGCAAGGTAAAATTCAGTTTCATCAATGGATTGGTAATGGCTATGCCATTTTATTTTCGCATCCAAAAGATTTTACCCCAGTATGTACAACTGAACTTGGCTCCATGGCACAACTTGAGCCAGAATTCAAAAAACGCCATTGTAAAATTATTGGCTTAAGTGTTGACCCAGTCACTGATCATGAAAAGTGGGCCCAAGATATAGAAGAAACTCAAGGGCATTTACCAAAATACCCAATGATTGGTGATACCGATTTAAATGTAGCAAAACTCTATAATATGTTACCAGCAGATGAAAATGGCTCAGCCACAGAACGCACCGCGGCTACAAATGCTACAGTTCGTACTGTGTTTATAATTGGACCAGATAAGCGTATTAAATTAATGCTGACCTATCCAATGACAACTGGACGTAACTTTAATGAAATTTTACGCAGCCTTGATTCAATTCAATTAACCACAGAAGCCCAAGTGGCTACTCCGGCAAATTGGCAACCTGGTGAAGATGTTATTATTCCACCAAATGTAACTGATGAGGCTGCTCACGCAAAATATTCACAAGGCTTTAAAACCCATAAGCCATACTTAAGAACTGTAAAATTATAATCCTATTTTATGGTAAAATAAAAAATTTTATCAAATAGTTTGTCGATTAATAGGAGCACCAAAATTCATGTTCACTTCCTAGTCACTGGATTATGGTAGTATACCCCTGGTCCGATCGAAAACATTGGAACCTTGTTGAATGACCTAGGTCAAATGGCATAGGTGCAAAAAACTTTTTAAATCTCTAAGGAGCCGTTTTATGTTTAAAACAACAGCTATCACTGCTATCGTTTCATTATTTTTAGGTCTAGGTCTTGCTGGTTGCAGTAACGACGGCCCAATGGAAGAAACTGGCGAGTCTATGGATAATTCCATGGAAGAAATGCAAAACTCTGCTGGTGATACAATGGAAGACGCCAAAGAAAACGTTAACGAAGGCATGGATTCTATGAAAGAATCAGCTGACGAAATGGATTCAGAATATTAATATTGTTTAATATATGCTAATTTTATAGTTTGGCTTGCCCAACTGTAAACATGCTAAAAAACACTGTTACACTTTTAACTGTTACTACTTTTAAAAGTGTAACAGTGTTTTTTTTTGCGTATTAAATTATAATTGTACTACTTAGATTCAACTTGTTATAGCAATCAGCTTTACTGCTCTTGGGAATAGATTTCAAAAGAATCCGCAGTCCCAATAAACGGTAGCCCCTTTTCTTTAAAGGCATAAGTAATTAACCCTATGTATACTTCTTGTCCATAATTTGGAGTATTACCGGGAATTTTACCACTACCATTATAAGCCTTCCAATGATCCTTATTGTTATCTGGCTCAAGATTTGGCTCTTGCCAAAATACTTCAAGTTCTTTTTTCTTGTTGCCTACTATCATAATATCAGCTCGGCCATTTGGCGCTGTATTTTTGCCAATATCATTAACCCAAGAATGGCCATCAATAGTATTTTTAGCTTCAATCGTATTTTGGGTACTGCCGCGATGACCAACCACCACGTGGGATGAATCCCGCTCATCAAGATTGACAACATGCACTTGTAAGCCTGCAAAAATATAAGTCTCAGCGTTAACCTCTGGGGATTTTTGAGCCTCATGGACTGATTCAATACCAATATTTCTCACAATAGCTACAAATGGAAATTGTGCTTTTTGCGCATCAAGCCGGCCTTGGGATTGGTTAAAATGTAATGTTTTATCATTTGAATTATCCACAACTTCTGCACGATAACGGCCATCTTTAATACTAATACTTGGCAAGGCATCAAAATTATTAGTCGTATATTTTTCAAGTGATTCAGGGCTAGTAAAGTCGTCTGAAAATACAAGTTTGCCCAGCTCAGATTGTGCTGGAGCTTGAGCATTACAACTACTCACCCCAACGGCAACCATTAGATAGCAAGCTTTAGCAACAAGTTTTTTAGCAAGAGCTTTCATTTTTAATTCCTTAATTATTTATCCAGTTCAAAAAAAATTTATGACAAACTTTTAAAAGCTTGCCATAAATTTATTCAGCTTTGAAGATACGTAGCGCTGTGAACTTGGTTCAACCATTATGTGGGACATCTCTGGCTTATAAGCCACCTCGGCTAGATTCTTAAAATCAACCTTTGGGTACATATGAAAAAACTGTTGTGCATAACAATATTGTGAAACCCAATCGCCTGAGAAGACATAAAAAAACCGCACGCCACGGTTAACTAAAATACTATACCATTCTTGAACCTCATGCCGAGGTGGGTAAGACCACTCAATTTCTGCATCGGCAATACTGCGATGCTCATCTGCACTTGCATCAGGTGGCGGAATAATTTTGAGTATTCGGCCTATTTTACGGCCAATAGCTTGCCAGCCGTTAGACCCCATAAGTTTACGGCCATAATAATAGCAATAGTATTGCCAGGTTCTATAGCCAAAAGTATCAACTCCAGCTAGGCCTACCACTCGACTGTCGTGCACTGCGGTTTTGACGCCATCTTGCGAGCCAGAACATAAACCAAAAATCACAAATTTATTAATACCGACATGCTCTTGGATGTAATCCATTACAGTTTTAATTTCTTCCACAATACGTGCTTCATCTGTAGCTGGACCGCCACTTCTTACAGGGGAATCGCCAAGGTTTGATAAATCAAAACGGATAACAAAATAACCTTGGGCTGCCATTTCACGAGCAAAAGTTACACTTGTTCGACATGGCCCAATATGATGCACTAAACCAGCATTTAAAATAAGTAACGCTGGCTTTTCTGGTATAAGTTGTGCAGGTCGGGAAATAACACCATGCAAATTACAAGGGGATTGAATACTAAAAATTTCTTCATGAAAATGATCATTATTAGGCGAGTTCATGCGGCAACCCCTGTGTTCATTAAAATACTTGAGAGTTTAGCTATAATTTTTTGCGGGTTAACAAAGCCGCCACCAACATTAATACTTCCCCAGGCAACAGCTTCCACTGGTTCAACAACTAGGGATTGACTGACTCTGACGTTATTATCATTTAAATCTTGAATCCATTGCTGATACTTTGGCGTGTTACTTGCGCCTACAGTTGCAATTGAATGGCCCCTTAAGGTATCAGCACTGATTGTGCAAGTTTCTAATTCATGCAAAAGTTCTTGGCCCATTGGATACCCATTAACCCAAGTAACAGTATCTTCCTGGATAACCGCTGAAGTTTCTGCTGATTGTAATTCTTTTAAATATTCAGCGCCGCTTATTACCGGGTCCCAAAGCGAAAAACTCTGGAGGTCGGGTTCATTTTTCAAGGCTTTTAAAGCTAATAGCGCGCCAACCCGCACACCTAAGACTTTAACAGGTAAGCCAGTTTCATTGGTTAACCATTGGTACTGATGTTGTATATCCGCTATACCATCGGCTAGGGAAAATTTCTCACCTGTAGAGTCTCCTGTACCTCGGTAATCAAACCTTAAACAAGGTACACCTGCCTTAGCAAGTTGAATGGCCAATGACCTTAAAGCACGATGTGATCTAATATATTCTTGGCCATAGGGATAACATATAAGTAAGGCAAAATCCGCAATACTATTGCCTTGCGGCTCATGAAACACAGAGTAACAACCTGTTGTTTGATGCGACAGCGTAGTTAACTCCTGAGGGTTGGCAGTGCTTGATAAATACATGACTTTCAAAGTCGTTCTCCTACTAAAACGTGAGCATTAAGGTGAGGCGCTAGGCTTTTCTCATTTGACGCCAAAATTCAACTTTGTCTTAACCCACATCCGTGTGAACTCAAACTTATAAAGTCAAGCGAGTCGTCCCTATGATTTAAAATTATCTTTTACGGATTGCCACAAGTTTGCCCAACGACCATGAGCATTCACTTGTTGAGCTGCTTGCTCCTGCGAATCAGTTGACATTAATGATTGGGTCGTAGTTTGAGTTACTGCTTCAGGTATTGGATAGGCTTGGGCTAATTGTCCAAGGGTATTTAGGACTAATGCGTTCGCTGGCATAGCCATTGAATAGTCTTTTTTCAGTTGAGAAACCACTTGTAAGGACACTAAAGAATGGCCGCCTAAATCAAAAAAGTTATCATTTAAACCGATTGTATCAATATTACGATTGAGAATTTTAGCCCAAACCTTCGCATAATAAATTTCTGAGTCAGTTTGTGGCTTGTTTTGCGAGCTTACCTGGCTATTTTGCAACTGGAAAGCCGCTAATTGTTTTCTATCCATTTTACCTGCTGGTGTCATTGGGAAAACATCAAGCGCCACAAAATGATCCGGAATCATATATTTTGGCAAAGCCTGCGCCATAAATTTACGAATATTAAGCACCGAGAGTTCTTTACCCTCTTTTACTCCATAAAAAGCTAAAATCTTCTGGTTTTGTATGACTACCGCTCCAGTTGCAACATCTGGTTGTTGCAGCAAACGATGCTCGATTTCACCAAGCTCAATTCTAAAACCACGAATTTTAACTTGGAAATCTAAACGATTATGAAACCGTAACACGCCTCTTGGCAATCGAGTGACTCGGTCACCAGTACGATAGAGTAAACCATCCACAAGATCTGGTTTGTGAATAAAACGATCATGAGTTAACTTTGGTTGATGTAGATAGCCTAAAGTTACTCCATCCCCGCCAATATATAATTCTCCTGGTACACCTGGAGGTAACAACCTTTGTTGTTCATCCAAAATATAACATTGGGTATTCGCTAAAGAAGTACCAATTTCAATTGGCGCCTGCGCATCGGTTATTTGACACCCTGTGGAATACACGCAAGTTTCAGTTGGTCCATACATATTCCATATTTGACCAACTTTAGGTAATAACTCAATGACCAAGTCTTGAGGTAAGGCTTCACCAGCGATTAAAGTTCTCAACTGACCCAACCAGGGGCTATCATCTAAGCCAGTTAGCAGCAGCATGCGCCAAGTAGCAGGGGTCGCCACCATAAATGTGGGTTTAAATACAGCCATTCGCGTGAGTAAGGCAGCGGCGTCTTTGGCAACTTGAGTAGGTACTATATCCACTAAACCACCAGTGAGTAAAGGCAAATACAGCTCTGGCACTGAAACATCAAAGGATAAAGTGGTTATGGCCATAAGCCGATCGGTATTTTTAAAACCTGGTCTTTCTACTAGGCTCAACACTAAATTGGTCAAACTTCGATGAGGTACAACCACCCCTTTAGGCACACCTGTAGATCCTGAAGTATAAATAACATAAGCAGGAGTTTCTGGGTCAAAATTAAAATCTAATGCTTGGGTGGCTTGCTCGTTCAATACTTCATAAGTTTGCAGCCATTCATCAATCATGATGCACGCTAATGAATCCTTCATTAAGTGCTGGGTTTGACGGGTCAATGAAGTTTGCGTTATGAGCGTCTTCATTTTGGAATGATCAACCATATATTGAATACGATCTACTGGATACTCTGGGTCCAAAGGCACATAAGCTGCGCCTGACTTTAGTATGCCAAGTAATACTGAAAACAAAGCTAAACCTCTATGCAGACAAACACCAATCAAATCACCCCGGCCTACACCTTGTTGGATTAAAAATGCAGCCAATGCATTTGATTGTTGATCTAAATCACCATAGGTCAAATTACCTTGATCGCTATGTACTGCATGCTTTGCAAGGCCTGCTTCACCCCGAGCGGTGAGCGCCGCTTTGAAAACAGCTGGCAATGTGTTTGCGCCAGCCTCAGTCACAAGCTTGTGTTCGATTTGAGGCCCAATAAGTGCGGCTAAGTGTGATTGACCTGGCGCAACTAAAGCAATTTCACCTAAGGGTGTTTCTGGTGATTCACACATAAGTTGGGTCATGTGTTTATACACTGATAACATAGTTTCCATAGATTCTTGCGTATATAATTCCGAGGAATATTCTAAACTGCCTTTAGTTTGTTGATCCTCATCCCAGAGCCATAAAAGCATATCGAACTTACTTGACTCATTATGCAAGCGCTTGTTAACTGCAGCCACGCCCCCCAGGCTAATTTCCATTGGTGGGTCTTGATACATAAACGCAACTTGATACAAAGGATGATGACTAGTATTTCTTGGGGGCTTTAAGGTTTCAATGATTAATTCAAAAGCTACATCTTGACGTTTAAGTAACGCCAAGAAGTTTTCGTGAGCTCTTTTTAATAAAACACTTAAGCTTGGGTTATCGTGAAAGTCATACACCATAGGCAGTGTATTCATAAAACAACCTAAGACATTTTGTAATTCTTGTTGATCGCCACGGTTAGCAAATGGTGCACCAATAACAATTTTTTCCGCACTAGTGTACCTGTGGAGCAAGCAAGCCCATAGCGTCATGCTTATAAGATAACGTGAAACTTGAAATTGTTGAGCAGTGGTTGCTAGCAATGATGATAATTGATGTGAAAACTCGAACCAAAGCTCGTGCCCCTTGGCTTCACTAATAGCAGGCCTTGGGTAATCGGTTGGAAAATCAAGAAAAATTGCCGGATCAGGAATATTGTGTTGCCAGTAATCAATTTTAGATTTTAATACACTCGAGTTTTGATACTCGGCTTGCCAACAGGCGTAATCGCCCATTTGCAAAGGTGCAGTTGCTACTGAAACGGACTCTGGAGCAATTAATAATCGGCTATAAGCTTGATCTAATTCTTTAGCGAATTGCCAAATAGCCAGGTGGTCGAAAGAAATATGATGAAAATCTAAAAACCAAGCAAAAGTATTGTCTGTAATTTTAAATAAACGAGTATGAACTAAAGGTCCCCGTTCAAGATCAAAGGCTTGTTTGGATAAATTGAGCATTTTTTCATGAATGATTGCTTCAATATGAGTCTGACTTTCATTGGCTAATTGATCGGTTAAATCTTCGACTACCAAATGAATATACATATCTGGTAATACAAGTTGTTGCAATTGGGCTTCTTCATCGTCAAGGGCCACCGCATGATAAACCGTGCGCAGAATATCATGCCTTGAAACGAGCACATTAAGCGCTGCTTGCAATACTTCAGGATCAATGGCTTGATAAAACCAATATTCAAAAGGGATCGAATATGCAACCGCATCTGGCTGAAATGCTTGAATAAAATGTAAAGCTTTTTGTGAGTAAGTTGCTGGGAAAATCACAGCTTCAGCAGAGTCTGACTCAATATTCGAGCCGTGTTGATCTACTGGTCGCTTTTTTAAGGAATTACGTATTGGCTCTAAAAAATCTTTCATATTGGGAGACACTTTTTTCATTGTACTTACTCACTTCCTTTGAGGGGCATGTGGAACATTCATGAACTCTTTATTTATTAATGCTTATTAATACTCATTTAATAAATCTTTGAGTTTCACTCGAGGTCGTTGATTCCTATCCACTGGTACAACTAATGGAATTTCTGCTTCGTGCGCTGGCGCCGCCAAGTCTGGTTTGCCCAACATAACTGAGCTTGCATGGGGGCTTTGCAGTTTTTGCAGAGCGGTAAATTCTTGACTTGATTGAGCAGCTGCTTGATCCTCTGCAGGCGCATCTAGAGAATCAGATGCCTCGCCACTTCGAGTTGCAGTGGTTTCATTAATTACTAAAGCCCATTGGGCAATTGTGGTTTTTTCAAATAAAGCACTCATTGTAACTTTTACGGCTAAACGCTTTTTCATGCGCGCAATAATTTGAATGAGTAGAAGTGAATGTCCCCCTAACTCAAAAAAGCCATCATCACGACCAATATTTTTAATCCCTAAAGCTGCCTCCCAAATTTCACCAATGGCTTGTTCGGTATTATCGACTGGCTCAGCGTAGGGAGTTGAAATTTCTGGGCGTGGCATACGGTCGGACACATCTGGCTCTGAGTCTTCATGCTCTGCAGTTGACTCAACTGCAGCTTTATACTGCGCAAACGGCATTGATGACACTAAAATTTGTGGCGGTAATGAAGATAAGTTTAAAATTCGTGCTAAAGCTTGGCGGCCCTCGTTTGGAGTAATACCATAATCTAAAAGCTGGGAAAATAAACTCACCGCCCCGCTCATATTGTCTGTATCTGCTTGGCTTGCGTTGTCATTTGACTCAAGTGCGGTTAATTGACCTGACGATAAACCGACTAATGGTTGCATAGCTAGCGCATTACCTTTAAGGCTATCCACACGTTTTAGATTAAAGCCTTTAACTTCTATTAAAATATCACCATGTTCATTAGTAATAGTCATATCAAATACGGGAACTTCAGCAGAACTTAAATGAGTTTTATAGCGGCAATAACTGTAAATATTTGCAGTTAAAGGTGCGTAAACCTGAATACTTTCGTAGGCAAGTGGCACAAAAAATACTTGTGATAAATCTACATCTGGAATGAGCGGTTGACCACCAATGGCAATATCAAACATACCTGGATGTAATGGAAAATCCTGTAAGTCAGCTTGAAACTCACTTGGTAAGGTTAAAGCGAGAAGCATTTCTGTGGTACTGGCCCATGAAGTTTTCAACGTTTGCCAGCGAGCACCAAAATACATATGGGTATGCTCGGTAACTTGATGCTCTACAGGCGCTCCAAGTTTTTGCTTAATTGTGTCTAAGGCAATATGTGATTGGGCGTGTGGCCGAGCTGTAGGGTTATTTTTAATACTAATTTGTGCGCTGGCATGGTTAATCGCTTGCGACACATTTAAATCTAACCCAGAGCAAAAGGTAAGTTCGTAGGTTGTGGGATTAAGCGCTTCAATTGTCACCATAACCAAGCGTTGGCTCTGGGGCTGTAGAGCAAAAGCTGCCTGGAACACCAAATCATTCATTTCAAATTGCTGATGCCCAGTGACCAGCATAAAGACATGAGCAAAACTATCTACATAGGCAGAGCCAGGCATAACAGCAATACCGGCTTGAGTCTGATGATCAGCTAATAACCAGGCAGTTTTATCCACTATGCCATGCACTCGCTGTACTGGTTTGCCTTGCGCAGTATTTGTCCATGAAATTTCTTTAAAAATACCCGTATTAAAAGCTTCACGCGAGTCTCTTAACCCGAGTCGCTTAGCTTCAGCCATAGCCATACCGGCTTCAGTCCAAATCCCCCAATGCACAGCTAACACAGGTCGGCCTAAATGCTGATTCTGATACCGTGCATAAGCGGCTAGGTAAGCATTAGCTGCACTATAATCAGCCTGCCCTGCTACACCAACCAAGCTTGACACTGAGGAAAACAACATCAGAAAATCAAAGTCTGGCACATCAAATAATGATTCAAAAACATGCACGCCATGCACTTTTGGCGCTAATACGCGTTGCGCACTAGCCATTGATTTCATAGATAGTAATTGGTCATCTAGCACGCCGGCTGTATGAAAAACACCATTAATTACATCATATTTCGCTTTTATTTCTGCAAATACATGTTGCATGGCAGCATCATCTGTAACGTCGGCTTGAAAACACATCATGCCTTGTGCTTTGCGCTTTAAAGCTAATAATTTACGAATCCGCTGAGTTGCAGCGTCGACTCTTGGGGATTGCGCCAGACTATACCAATCAATTTCTGGCGGTACGGCAGAGCGAGAAATAAATAATGGGATACCGTCACATTGATCGATCACATAGCTGGCCGCAGTTAATGCTAAATCGCCCATACCAATGAAGATATAGACCCCGTTGGCGCGCAATAACTCAGGTAGATTATCTAAGCTGATAGAGCTCTCAGCTGAAACAGCTTGAGATGGAAAAGCGTTGTTTAGTAAAGTTTGATGAAATACTCGTTCGTAACGTTCACTACCGCGAAACGCAATTTCATCCACTTGGGCGGGTATTTCATGCTCCAACTCGGTAACTAAATTATGAAAACCACGAGTATTGGCGCCTTTATATCCTAAATCAATACAGAGGCTAGTCACTGTATCGATTTCTGCAGCGAGAGTTCTTATAGGCCCATATGCAAGTGATTTCATGGGATCATCAAGCTCGCCAGTAAATACTTCAAGTAAGCCCTGCCCAACTAAAGCGCAGCGTAATGCTTGCCACTCAAAACTTGCAAGCGTTTGCACCAGATAAAATGTTTGTTCAAAATATTGCCGACTACGACTTATAGCTCGACGGTAAATATCAGGTAGCTCGGTGGGCTCCACCCATTGAATGAGATAGCGTAACTGAGATGCTAAATTATGATATTTAATGCTTAATTGCTCAAATAGCCAAGTCAAACCTTCTGGCTCTAAACCATTGATTAAATAGGCTTGGCCGCTCTGAACCACTTGGTTCACATCAGACCTCAGCACAATGACGGGCAGATAACCCCTCTCGCTCCATACTTGTAACATTGCAGCTACAGATTGAGTTAAGTGATCAGCTATAACTAGAGCAATCTTGGTATCTCTAGTCTCACTGGAATTAATAGTCTCACTGGAATTAATAGTCTCACTGGAATTAACAGTCTCACTGGAATTAACAGACTCAGAAGAATTTAATGTTGGATTTAATTTCGGCAAAGGCAAGGTTTGCCGCCATCCAGGCAAATAAAACCACTGCTCAAGTTTTTGTTTGTACAAGCTTGTTTCGGCCTGCTCTGCAAAATGCTCACCGAGTTGAACCTTAGGGTACGGAATCCAGTATGGTTGATGATCCCAAGCATAGGTTGGCAAGCTTATTTTTTTAAGGCGGCTTTTTGCATGAGCTGTTACTAGAGTCGAGCTCCAATCAAATGACCCGCCTACTGCCCAAATACGCGCTTGCGCAAATTTAAAATATTGCCCTGCGTCAAGTTCATCTTGCGGCCCTGGCATTGAAGCCACTGCACAATTATTTTGGCCTTTATGGGGGTGGCGCTCAAGTAAACGGGTGAGTTGCGACCCCGGACCTATTTCAATAAATAAATATCCAGCTGGGTCTTGCATTAAAGTTGAGGCACCATCTGCAAAGCGAACCGCCGAGCGTAAATGCCTTCGCCAATACGAAGGTTGGGCACATTCTTGGGCGTCGACCCAATCACCGGTCATATTGGATATAAATGGTTTGTTAGCTGGTTTGAGTGAACACTGGGCGACAGCAGCCTCGTACTCATCAAGAATTGGATCCATCATTACTGAATGACTCGCTCGCGGGATTCTTAATGGTTTGCAGCTAATATCACTGGCTTCAAGTCTATCACTTAACAATTGACCCGCCTCTGGATAACCGGCTACCACAGTCATACCAAGCACGTTCACGCCAGCCACAGAGAGTTTGGATTTTAAATCTTCAGCTTCTAAAAAGGGTAGAATTTCCGATTCATCAGCAGCAATTGAAAGCATGACGCCTTGCGGCATAGATTGCATTAAATGGCCACGCGTACAAACCAAGTCGAGTACTTCAGTAAGGTCAAACACGCCGGCTAATGTAGCCGCTACATATTCACCCAAACTATGACCAATCATGGCATCTGGTGAATAGCCTTTTGCAAGCCAGGCCAAGGCTAGTGAATAGGCTATAGAAAATAAAATTGGATGAGTTACATCAATGCGATCTAAATAGTCTTGTTGGTCTTGAGTTGGCTCGTCGATAAAAATAAGCTTACGAATATCTTCACCAAAAATTGGAATAAGTAATTCTGCACATCGGTCAAAATGTTGTTGGTAGACTTCATTGGTGTTATATAAGCCTCGACCCATATTAAAATATTGCGTCCCTTGACCGGTAAAAGCAAAAGCCACTTTTTGTGGTGAGTTAAGACAGGCTTGACCAGTTGTAGATACATTTAAATTTTGCCCCTTAAGAGCCGCTATGGCTTCAGGGATAGTTTGAGCTTCAACTACTGCTCGATGTTCAAAGGTCACTCGCCCCTCAATAAGAGTGTTGGCAATTTCTGCTAAATTAATGTGTGGTATTGAGCTCTGCGCCGGGCTTATGGATTGCTCTAAAAATAAGGCTAAGTTGCGTTGCATTTGCGCCAGTGCAGTTGGTGTTTTCGCTGACAAAGGCAACCAAAAAGACTCATTAGGCGCTTGGCTCGTTTGTGCTTGTGTAGTTGACAACAGCTTGCGCGGCGCTTCTTCAAGAATTATATGCGCATTTGTACCACCTACACCTAAAGCAGAAACAGCTGCACGTCTTAGAGCATTGGGTGAATCCCAAGTTTCAAGTTGATTACTCACGTAAAATGGCGAAGTTTCAATATTTAATGATGGATTTGGCGTGGAGAAATGTACAGTGGGAAACTTAACCCCTAGGTGCAATGTGCCCACAGCTTTGATTAAACTGACCGCACCGGCTGCTGTATCCATGTGGCCAACATTTGACTTAGCCGAGCTTAATGCAGCAAATTGGTTTTTTTGGGTTTTCGAACGCCAGGCTGCGGTAATCGCTTCTACTTCGATAGGGTCGCCAATTGGGGTTGCTGTGCCGTGACCTTCCATATAACCAATAGTGTCTGGCTCTACCTCGGCCACATCTAAGGCTTCGAGCACAACTGCTAATTGGCCGTCTACACTTGGCGCGGTGTAACTTGCTTTTTGGGCACCATCGTTATTGACCGCCGAGCCACGAATAACACCATAGACTTGGTTATTATCGGCTAAAGCGTCTTCTAAACGTTTTAATAATACTACAGCACCACCAGAGCTAAACACTGTTCCCTGAGAGGAAGCATCATATGAACGGCATTGCCCTCGAGGATCTTCAATGCCCCCTTCTGCCACTGAGTAACCTTGCCCGTGTGGAAAAGCAATAGTAACACCGCCAGCAATCGCCATATCACATTCACGGCTAATTAATGCTTGACTAGCAAGGTGAGTTGCAACTAAAGATGTAGAACAAGCAGTTTGCACATTAATGCTAGGGCCAGTTAAATCAAGGTGATAAGACACACGGGTCGTCATAAAGTCTTTGTCGTTACCAACATGACGTAGATACCAATGGCCTGGATTTTTGACCAATTTAGGCGTCGCTGCCAAATGATGCAGTAAATAACCGTTTTGACCTGAGCCAGCGTAGACACCAATTGAGCCTTTTTGACGCGCTGTTTGTATGTTCTCACCTGCAAATTCGAAAGCCTCCCAAGCGAGCTCGAGAAAATGCCGATATTGTGGATCCATCAGTGCGGCATCAAAAGCACTAAAACCAAAAAATCGTGGATCAAACTCGGCAACATTATCCAAACTAGCTGATTGTTTGACATAATTGCTTTGTTGAAAATCCGCCGGTGAGACCCCAGCTGCTTCTAACTCGTCATTGGATAAAGGTCGATATGATTCACGCCCGGCTTTTAAATTATCCCAAAATTGAAATACATTATTCGCGCCTGGTACCCGCAACGCCATACCAACAATTGCGACTTCATCACCATGATACTCTTGACCAAAGGTTTGCAAATTCTCAAAATTATCTTGAGTCATAAATTCCGTATTCCCATACCATTAAGCATTTACACAGATTGAATTGGCTTTTAAGCTTGCATAAACTGAGCGTGTAAAATTTGCAATTATCGTTTTCGAGCGGCTCTTCGAGCTGCACCACGGCTGGTAGCCGTTTCAATTTTCGCTTGTTCGCCCGCTTTTGAGTCAGAGCTTAAATGTTTCACCAGCTCTCTCACTTTTGGATAACGAAATAGATCGATTAATTTGATTGGTTTTTCAAACAAAGGCTTCACTCGAGTCATTACATCAACAACTAAAAGCGAATGACCGCCATTGTCAAAAAAATGATCATCTAAACCAAGTGTATCTAACCCCAAAATATCTCGCCAAATGTTAAGCACTTTAACTTCTAAATCTGAAGCTGAACTTAATAGTGCCTTATTAGCTTCATTATCTTGCGCCGTACGCGGTAGTGGCAATGCTTTGCGATCAACTTTAGCATTAGGCGTTAACGGAAAAGACTCTAACTCAACAAATACATTAGGTACCATAAATGGCGGTAAAGTTTCTGCAAGAGCTGCTTTCAATGCTTTATGTTGCGCCTTCGCTTGCGGCTTAAGTGAATAATAAGCCACTAAGCGAGGTTCAGCGCCAGCATAGACTACAGGCTGAACTACAGCTTCTTGAATTCCTGGTTGTTTGAGGAGTAGAGTTTCAATTTCACCGAGCTCTATTCGATAGCCTCTAACTTTCACTTGAAAGTCATTTCGACCAAGAAAAATAAGCCGGCCATCAGGTAAAAATCGTGCTAAATCACCGGTTGAATAGACTTTTTTCGCCGTAGTCAAAGCCTTAAAACCTGTAAGAAATTTTTCATCGGTTAATTCTGTTCTTTGCCAATAACCACGTACCACGCCGGCTCCACCAATCATTAATTCGCCAATTGCGCCAACTGGCATGGGTTGTTTTCTCGAATCAACAATTGAAATTTGGGTATTAACAATTGGGCGCCCCAAAGCAATTTGCTCAGGGATTGCATTCATAACATCCACACTGGACCAAATTGTAGTTTCCGTGGGGCCATACATATTAAGTAAAGGCCCAGAAATTTTTGCTTTTAAAGTTTTTGCAAGATCTAATGGCAGAGCTTCACCGCCCACCAATACTGTTTCCAGCTGATTTAAAGACTCGACAATAGCTTCATCACTTAAAAATAAACGCGCCATGGACGGCGTTACTTGTAAATGAGTCACGTGATGGCGCTTAATTAAAGCTGCCACACCCCATTGAGCCAAGCTTGTAGAATGATGAGCAACAGGTACAGAGGGTTTTTGAGTGACCTGGCGATCGGCTCGATTTGTTTCATCCATCACTTGCTTAATTAACGGCAAATGCTTTAAGACTGTAGAATTTTCAATCCCATAATCGATTAAACAGCCAATTTCCGAGACCCCAGCTTGATATAAAGTATCAGCAAAGGCCACACAACGCTCCGGACTACCAAAGAGACCGGCTGTCTTGAAATAACGCTCAAACGAAAACTCCAGCAAAGCGTCCATGTCTTCATCAGAAATAGTGTCAAAAAACTCATCTAAATTTTGACCTTGAGATTCGCTCATTTGTTTAAATAAAGGCCAATCCCAAGCCGCAGCTTTAACGAGAAATAAAGCTGTTTTGAGATAGTTTTTCATGGGTTCACGAGCTAAATCTTTGGCTTGCTCATCGGTTTGTGCCACACAAGTATGCAACATTACAGTGATATGGCCTTTGCCTGGGTGCCCAGCAGCCTGCCAAGCTTGTTGATAGAGCGTAATTTTAAGCGCTAATTCTTCAATAGTTTGGCCAAGCAAATGGGTTAATAAGTTGGCGCCCATACTGCCAGCATGCTTAAAGTTATCTGGGTTACCTCCAGTAGTGATCCAAATAGGCAGCTCTTTTTGCACTGGCCTAGGGAGAGTTTTAACCTTTACCGGCCCCTTAGGGCCAGGAAACTCTACAGCTTCACCACGCCATAACTGCTTAACAGTTGCCACGCCTTCAAACATCTTAGCTTTGGCATCTGCGTGATTTTGCGGCATGATTACAAAGTCATCTGGCATCCAGCCTGGAGCCGCCGATAAACCTACACGGCCATTTGAAATATTATCAACCACCGCCCAGTCTTCTGCAATTCTTACTGGGTGATGTAAAGGAAACACACAACTCCCGGCGCGAATCCCAATACGTTTGGTCACTGCAGCCACCGCAGCAGAGGTCACCGCTGGGTTAGGATATAAACCACCAAAATCACCAAAATGCCGCTCAGGTGTCCATACTGCGGTAAAACCGTTTTGATCGCCGTACTTTGAGCCTTCCAGTAATAACTCATAATGATGCGGCCCAGGAACATCATGTTCATTGGCTATATTCCAATAAAACAAGCTAAAATCAAGCCTTAAGCTTTGGCTTTGGTGCTCGTTTGGCTTGTGAGTCGATACTGGGTTTAATTGCTCCTGCGCTTGTTGGGGCGAATTAATATCCTGACCATCATACAGTACAACCGGCACTGCACAGCTCAACGTCCACAATAATTCTAATAAAGAAATATCAAAGGAAATACTTGTAACTGCAAGCCAGACACTGGCCTGGTCAGTTGGTATTTTTTGATCCATAGCTAAAAAGAAATTAGCTAAATTACCATGCTCTACCATCACGCCTTTGGGGTTACCACTGGAGCCGGAGGTATACAGCATATAAGCCAGCTGATTGGCCTTAACTTGAGTGCCTTGGCGTTTAATTTGCTCACCAGATTGACGAGTCACGCTCTTGTGGATCAACTCAGACCATGGCACTTGTTGCGCCTTACTTTGTATACTGCTTACAGGCTCAAGACACAAAATAATATCCAGTTGCGCATCACCAATAACGTACTCAAGCCGATCTTTAGGATAATTTGGGTCCATAGGCACGCAGGCAGCGCCAATAGACATAATACCAAGCAAAGCTGGTAATAATTCCAGACAACGCGGCATCATAACACCAACAAAATCGCCAGCTGTAACGCCCCGCTGTTGCAGAGCTTGGGCCACATCGCTGGTGAGCTCATTAAGTTGATTAAATGTCAAAGTTTGATCACGATGATAAACGGCGACACCATCTTGCGCTTGATCAATAGACTGATATAAACGATCAAATAAAAGTGTATCAACCACAGCTTCTGGCCCGCGACCCCATTGGTGCAGCTGCTGCTGATCAATTTCATCCACTAAGTTAATATTGGCAATTTTTTGATTATTATCAGATTGTAAACGCTGATAAAAACTGTGAATTTCATTAGCAATACGCTCCAGAGGCTTCATTAAGCCGCCAAAGGAAATAAGGCGCAATTGCGGTGAATTTGAAGTACTGGCTCCTGGAGAGGCCACGATGACCAAGGGTAAAGTAGAAAAACACGCATAGTTATTGCGTAAAGTTTGGTCATCTTCATCACTAATAAATAGCGCGAAAGGTTGGTCGACTAGTGTTCGAAACCCTTGTAAATTTGGCTTACGATCTATTAAATCAATAGCAAAAGCACCAGCTTTGCTCAGCCGATCTATATAAGTTTTAAATTCTGCTAGTTGCTGATTAAAACTTGTGTGCCAGTGGAAAGCAAAATTTATACATTGTCTCTCAGAGCCTAAGTAAGCAGCTAAGCCTTGCGATGTGCTCGGCCCTGCATAGGCGTCACCAAAAATTAACGGGCAAGCAAAGTGAGCTTGGTCTGCTAGACGTGAAAAATATAAAGCAACCACTGCCAAGTTGGCTCGCCAATCCTGGTCTGGTAAAAAGTCCAATGAATGGCTTTGCAACTCGGGCCTACCCTTTTGCGCAGCAGCTTCAATATAGGGCACGGTAATAGGCTCAAATTGGGCAATTTGTGCCGCCCACCATTGTTCATGCTTGCCAAAATGGCTTGCTAGAGCAGTCAGCGAGGGCTTTTTATCATTAAAATTATTGAGTGACTGACCTACAAAATTATCGAGCTCAGCTGCGTTTATCAAAGTGCCATTCGCTTTATGCAAAACTTGCAGCCGAAGACAGCCATCACTCCAAACAACTGTTAAATAATTATCTGCCGCATTTACAATTTCACCTACCTGCTTATCAGTTACTGCGGGCATAATTTCAGCATCGCCAATAATTAAAACCTGTTCTTGGACAATTATTTTCGCCCGGGTCAGTGGATTATCGTAATGCCCGGTATCCAGCCCATGGGTTAAACATATAGCGTCCACGCTAGCAAGTTGGGGATTAAGAATACCGAAATTATGCGGCCTTTTAACTAAAGAAAAGTACTCAGAAGTATGCCCATCTACAAGTACCTGGGGATGAGCTTTTACTTGTCCAATGTTGAGCTGATGCAAAATATGCTCGAACCCACGCATAGCTGCAGTAAAACACTTAGTATTCAAACTCATGGCTGTTTCGTTGGATTCAATACTCACAGACTCGGTTGCGAGTAAGTCGCCGGAATACACCGCACCTGTCATCAGATGCCAATTAACTTGGTGTTGGTCACGATTGGCTAAGATAGACCACATAGTAGTGTTAAATCCAAGCAATTCCGGCATAGGGCCGTCATGTATATTAATGGCCAAGGTGTTTGGCCTTTCAACTAATGAGCTTGGCACAATATACAAGTTACCAATACTAAGTAATATATCGTGAGCAAAGGGCTTTAATAACTGTTCAATTGCACTGCTTTCATGCCAACTTAATGCGGCCACATCATGAGCTTGAGCCCATTGCAAGCAATGTGGATCACCAGAAGCTATGGCGAGTATTGTAAAGTCATGAGCGAGTAATTGCTCGGCGCAGTGGGTTAAGATTGACCCCTCGCCCACTAAAACACATTGTTTACCACTGATAGAAATTAACGACATCAATTCGTCCCCGTTGATTTTTTCTGTAACTATTGACGTTCTAAAAAAGTAATCTACTATTACAATCTATTTTTAAGAATTACATTCTATTATAAAAAAAATTTTATGTTTTTATACTTTGCTTAAAAATAAATCAAAATGCTATCTAGTAGAAGATATCGGCTAGTGTATCAAAATGCCCTAAAATTTTCATCATTTCGTTAGGCTATTTACTTGAAAATTTATTAGCTTATAAATTTACTTCAATATTAGCTTAATGGCCTAGAAATATCACTTACTATAAACTAATCAATTTCCGCTAAAAATATTATACCCTTCGTAAAAACAGCTTGGTTTTCCTGTTTATGCCGATTACTCTCAAATAGCATTTCTAATTGGGTGTCAGTTAAATTTCTTGAATGAAACATAAACTTATCTGTTATAGCTTGAGGATTATTAGGTAATTCGGTCAAATTTACTCGAGTTTGCCGGTTTGTGTTGCTTTGACCATATCGACAGTGTATCGGATGGCTTATCACTTGAATATTCTTCAAGTAAGGCTTAGAAGTCTGCTCTGGCAACAATGAGTTATTTAAATATGGCAGAAGAGGCTCTTGAACTAACCGACTTGCAAATCGTGCAGGTAATTCTGAGATACTGTTAAATATTGAATGTGAGGATTCATGGCAGTGAGTGGATGACTCTTGCAATAATTCTGAAGTGTTGTGGGTAACCTGAGGATTTAAAACGCTTGCAAAAAAGTCTACAGCAATACCATTAAATTGAGGCGGTTTGGTTATTTCCATGAAGACTCCATGATAAAATAACCGAGTTAAGCGTAACTTAACTCGGTATGGCAATCCGTATGCCACAAATTAACTCGCATTAGTGCGGGAATTAACAAGTTATCATGTGGTGTTCACAAAACAAAGCTTCGCTTAGAGCTAATAAATAATTGATCATTAATCAACCTCAACCGGCAGCTTAAATCATAGACTTGAATCATAAATATCTTTCGGGTGAATGACTCGAAGGTTGACTCATAGGTGGTTGCGGCTGATGCTGCGGTTGAGCTGGTTGAGTTTGTGGCTGATGCATACTTGCCTTTAAAAGTGATTGGTAATGAGAATATGACATGAGCACCGCTTTTTCACGACCTGATTTTTGGATTGACACTGGCTCTTGCTCAGCTGCATCAAGATAACGACCCAATCGATTTTTAAGTTCTGTAGCTGAAATTTTCATAATATGATCCCTGATTCTTAACCTTGTCCCTAAACCGTTTAACAGCGGACAAGCCTTAAATCGCACCTTTTACCTTACCCTCAAAAATACCGGACAAAAAAGTATTTAATGAAAAAAATAAGTCAAATTGTTCGATTCACTGTTTCCTTCCGCTCCTTTCAGAATAGCTAAGATTTGAATAAGAAAATGAATATTTATTTCTATAAAATCGATTTCTTAGAAACAAATTTTAAATTCATATGATAAACAGAGACTTAAATCGGACGAAGCAGGAAAATCAGTACAAAAAAAATAAATGAATATCACTCGTTGTTTATACTCACCCCCTAAAATAGTTAAAAAGTACGAAAATTTCTAATAAACCACCCTTTAAAAAAACTCTTTTTAATTTACAAAACTACTCAAGCCCACGCCATAACTAAAGCCTGCAAAAATAATGGTATAGACTCCGGCTAATATGTCATCAAACATAATCCCAATGCCGCCATGAAAATTTTCATCTGCCCAATTCACTGGAAAAGGTTTTATAATGTCAAAAACTCGAAATACCACTGTAATAAATAAATAATCCACCCAAGCAAAGCCACTGGTAAAAAAATAAAGACTTATGCCTGCAATAAATAGCCCTGTAAACTCGTCCCAAACAATAGCTCCAGGATCGTCCACCCCCATAGCTTGAGCTGTTAAACCACAACATTTAACCCCTATGCAACAACTTAAAACCACAATAATGAGATACCAAGCAATAGGTAAATAAGAAAAAATAAACATAAAAGGCAAGGCACAAAGAGTTGCCACCGTGCCAGGTGCAATAACACACAGCCCGGACCCAAAGCCGAAAGAAAGACAGTGCCATGGGTTTTTTAATAATGGAATATAGTGTTTAAGTAACAAAGAGCTCATTGAAAAAATCCGTTTAATATAAATAATGATATTTTAAGATGCATTGACCCAATTGTATTTATGCCACTGTATTTATGCCACAGCCATGTGGCACAAATACAAAGACTATTCACTTTGAAAATGTTGAAAGCCTGTAGCGATTAAATCGTTTAATATAAGTTGCTCTATACCGTAAATTCTTAAATTGTGGTAATAAGCCGCCTCGCTGAAAGGTCTTGCTTGGTCAAATAAAGCAGTACTGCTACCCTCTAAACTACATAAAGTTCCAATGAGCGTTACTGGTGTATTTAACTGCTGCTCGAGTTTAACAGTCAGTTGATGCACGTCAATTGGGCTATCAAATGCACAAGCTGCAGCTACAGTGAATATTAATTCGTAATCTTCACCGCCAACCAAAGCGCTTTGCTGTGCTTTTATATCACCCAACACATCAACTAAATGCTCAGAAACAGGTAAGGCGTCAATATCTATGGCAGCGAGTAATTGTGATGAATTACATATATGATTTAAGTCTTGTATCAGTCCATCGGACACATCAATACACGCGGTAATTTGAAAATCTGCCTGAGATTCATTTGCTGTATCTTCTGCCAACAAGCCAAATTTAGGTTGTGGATATTCAAAGCGTTGTATAAGATATTGTTCGGAGTGACTTAACTCAACCGCCAACTGCTTGGACTTATTATTATTGAGTTGTTGATTGACTAACTCTAGACCATAGGCTGCATCACCTAATGTACCTGTCACAAAAATAAGCTCACCAGATTGCCCGCCAGATCGCGTCAAGGGTTGCTGACACAAACCCAGAGCTTGCACACTTATCGCACGCGGGCCATGAGTAGTATCCCCGCCAATTAAAGCAATTTCATATTCTTGCGCAGCGTAGGTTAAGCCCCGTGAAAACTCGGCTAACCACTGATGATCAATATGAGGCAGAGTTAAACATAAAGTAAAAGCGAGTGGTTTTGCGCCCATAGCAGCAATGTCGCTTAAATTGACAATTAGGCATTTGTATCCAATAGAATGAGCTTGAGCTTGCGGGAAAAAATGCGTACCTTCAACCATTGTGTCAGCAACAACTACTAATTGTTGCTTGGTAAAACGACGTAAGTTAATTACTGCACCATCATCGCCAACGCCTAAAGTTAATGCACCTGCCCCTGCTTGCTCACAAGGATTAGTTAATAACGCAGTAGTTTGGAGGTTAGAAAAATATCGTTGAATAACATCAAATTCAGCAATTGACATAATGAATGCACCTAAGGGCCTTATAAAAAACTATTGCAGCCCTGGCTGCTTAGCTCCATTAGTTTTTCTGAGACTTGAAAGCGCTATCAATCAGTTGAGCTTATAGGTTGGGCGTTTGGTATTGGCGCTTCGGCTTGGCGTACTTGTTGAGCAACCTGATGCAATATAGAGTTTACATATTTAAAGCTCTCATCGGCACCAAATATTTTTGCCAACTCAATCGCTTCATTAAGAACCACTTGATAAGGAGTTTCTAAACAATTCACTAGTTCAAATGCACCAATTCGCAAAATTGTGCGCTCTATTGGCGTAATTTGCTCTTTAGGGCGATCTAAAAACTGTTGGTAGTGTTCATCTAAGCTTTGGTACTGCGCAATTGTGCCTAAAATTATTTCATCAAAAAATGGCCACTCAGCTGGTTTTTTAATATTATCCATCCGGGCGCGAGCTTGTAAATCGTTGGCGGATGTTCCAGTGATATCCCATTGATAAAGTGCTTGCAAAGCATAAATTCGTGATCGATGGCGGTCAGTATTTTTTTTAGTACCGCTTGGTCCCTGATTACTCTGAAGTCGTTTACCCTTTGACCTATTTTTCGACGACATGAATCTAAATTCCTTCAACTTGCTGGAACAAACTTACCATTTCAAGCGCAGTCATAGCAGCTTCGGCGCCTTTATTGCCAGCTTTACAACCAGAGCGCTCAATGGCCTGCTCTATAGAGTCTGTGGTAATAACACCAAAAGCAATGGGGCAATCAACTTCTAAAGCAATTTGAGCCAGCCCTTTACTCGACTCACCTGCGACTAAATCAAAATGAGGCGTACTCCCACGAATTACAGCGCCAAGGGCAATAATTGCATCTGGTTTTACTTTTTCAGCTACTCGGCGGCATGCAAGTGGTAATTCATAAGCCCCTGGCACCCGAACTATTATTATATTTTTTTTCTCAATACCATGACGCAATAACGTGTCTATAGCTCCGTTTAATAAAGACTCAACTACAAAGGCGTTGAACCGGGACACAGCAATGACATAAAGCCCGCTTGAGTTTTTAAAATCACCTTCCATGACCTGAATATCTTGCATAATTTACTCTCTTAAATCTTAAGAACTATTGACGTTATCTAATTAGACGTTATCTAATTAGACGTTATCTAATTAGACTATATCTAATTAGACTATATCTAGTTAGACTTTAATCCGCGTGCTCTATATATTCCACAATCTCTAGGCCAAAACCAGAGATAGCACTAAATTTCATTTTAGAGCTTAATACTCTCATTTGAGTCACGCCTAAGTCTTTTAAAATTTGGGCCCCTGTACCAATGCTGGCATAGCTTGCGGCATTGAGGGCATTTGGCGACTCTTCAGCAGAATCCTGAGATAATTCATGGGGCTGAGGCTTTAAAAAATGAGCTATTTCTTGGCTCAAATGAGTGGTTTCTACTGGTCGACCAATTAATACTACTACCCCAGCTGCTTCTTCTTGAACTCTTGCCATGGCATTTGATAGACGCCACTGCTTACTCACTGGTTGAGCTGTTTCAGTATCATCACTGGGCGGAAATATATGTAGTAAATCTCGAGCTCTATTCGCCAAATGAACTCGCACCACAGGAGCCACCGCATTTTCTAAGTCACCTTTAACCAAAGCAATATGTTGTTCACCAGTCACTAGATCTTCATAAATAATACCTTCAAAGTCGCCAAAGTGAGTATTTAAAGGGAGTGTTTCAAGTCTTCTAACGGTAGTTTCATGTAATCGACGATAATGTATCATATCAGCGATGGTGCCAAGCTTCAGCTGATGCTGGGCTGCGAATTGTTCTAAATCTGGCCGCCGCGCCATAGTGCCGTCTTCATTCATTATTTCCACAATTACTGCACTTGGGTCCATACCTGCCATTCGCATTAAATCGCAGCCAGCTTCGGTATGACCTGCACGACGGAGCACACCGCCAGGCTGAGCTTGAATTGGAAAAACATGACCTGGCTGCACAATATCAGTAGGCCTTGCATGAGGTGCAACCGCAGTTCGAATTGTCAAAGCCCTATCGGCTGCAGAAATACCAGTAGTAACACCCTCTGCCGCTTCTATTGATAAGGTAAAATTAGTTTGATACTGAGCTTTATTTGAATTGACCATCATGGGTAACTGCAACTGTTCACAGCGAGCTTGAGTTAAAGTTAAACAAATGAGTCCTCGTGCATTGCGAGCCATAAAATTAATATCTTCTGGCTTAACCATAGAAGCAGGCATAACTAGATCGCCCTCGTTTTCACGGTCTTCATCATCCATCAATACCACCATTCTACCGGCGCGTACTTCTTCAATCAGCTCTTCAACGCTACTCGTTGGCATTGTCATAATTTGTCTCGCGTAATTTGTTAGCTTAGGGTGGATTGCATATGACCGGTTTGAGCAAAACGTTCGAGATAACGTGCTATTAAATCCACTTCATAATGCAGCATTAAACCTACACTCCAATTTTTTGCAGTTGTGGCTGCCTGGGTATGAGGTATAAGATTTACATCAAAAATACAGTCATTAACCGAATTCACCGTTAAACTAATACCATCTAAACAGACAGACCCTTTTGACGCAACATAATGCTTGAGCTTGTTAGGCAGTTGTATTTGATAGCGAATAGAGCGTGCTTCATGGCTAATGCTCATAATTTGCACCAAACCATCAACATGACCTGTCACCAAGTGGCCGCCTAGTGGCGTTGCTAACGTTAATGCCCTTTCAAGATTAACAGTATCGCCAATTTGCAGCTCAGCAAATCTTGTGCAATCTAAAGTTTCTTGAGAAACATCTGCAGCAAAGCCATTGGTGGGTTTGGCGACAACTGTAAGGCATGCACCACTGACTGAAATACTGTCACCAATAGCAACTTGGTCCCAGGGAATATCATCTGCAGTAATATATAAGCGCCAATCTTCGCCTCGAGTTTCGATGCTACTAATTTGACCTAGAGTTTCCACAATGCCGGTGAACATGAGCTCTGCCCTATTGTTGGTGAGTATCAGTGACTCGTAAAGTATCAATAGTTTTCTTAAAGTCTTCTACATCTTGGAAACTACGATACACTGAGGCAAAACGTACGTAAGCAACTGCATCCAAGGCTTTTAATTCGTTCATAACAAGCTCACCAATTTTAGCTGTGGTCACTTCTCGCTCGCCAAGACGGCAAAGATTATTGATTAAGCCTGTAATGAGTGCCTCGACTTTATCCCCCACAATTGGTCTTTTTTCTAAAGCAAGCAAAATGCCTTTGCGCAGTTTATCTTCAGAAAAAACCACTCGCTCGCCACTGTGTTTCACCACGCGGGGTAAGTTATACACTAGAGTTTCAATTGTGGTCACCCGCTCACCACACTCAATACATTCACGGCGCCGACGTATTTGGCTCGCATCAGAGACCAATCGTGAATCGATAACTTTGGTGTCAAGATGACCACATAAGGAGCATTTCAAAACTCTATTCCCCTAAGGGCAATTAATTAAATCTTATATACTGGCAAACGAGCACATAATTCAGCCACTTGACCTTTAACCTTTTCAATCACAGCAACATCGCCTTTCGCATCAAGTACATCGGCTATCCATAAGCCCACTTGTTGAGAATCTGCAGTATCAGCGCCGCGCGTGGTTAAAGCTGGAGTACCAATTCGCAAGCCAGAAGTGACCATTGGCGAGCGGGTTTCATTAGGGACTGTATTCATGTTCACTGTAATATGAGCAGCTTCAAGCCACTGAGAAGACTCTTTACCAGTAATCCCCTGCTCGGTTAAATCAACCAAAAGTAGATGATTTTCGGTGCCACCAGAAATAATGGTATAGCCTCTTTCATGCATGGCTTGGCTCATGGCTTGAGCATTTTTAATGACTTGCTCTTGATAAGTTTTGAAATCACTGGATAAAGCTTCTTTAAAACACACGGCTTTACCAGCGATAACATGCATTAAAGGGCCGCCCTGGGTGCCAGGAAAAACCGCAGAATTTAATTTTTTATTTAAATCTGGATTATCACCACGAGCTAAAATCATGCCACCACGTGGCCCACGCAGGGTTTTATGAGTTGTGGTGGTGGTGACATCAGCGATTTGTACTGGAGATGGGTACACACCAGCTGCAACCAAACCTGCAATATGAGCCATATCTACTAATAAATACGCCCCAACTGAATCGGCTATATCCCGAAAACGCTGCCAATCTACAATTCTTGAATAGGCAGAAAAACCAGCGATTATAAGCTTGGGTTTATGTTCTTGCGCAAGCTGGTTTACTTGATCGTAATCAATATAACCAGTCTCAGGTATAATGCCATATTGTACCGCATTGTAACTTTTACCAGAAAAATTGACCTTAGCACCATGGGTTAAGTGGCCACCATGGGCCAGACTCATACCCAAAACGGTATCGCCTGGCTTGATTAAGGCTAAAAATGCCGCAGCATTGGCAGAAGAGCCAGAATGCGGTTGAACATTCACATAACCAGCCCCAAATAGAGTTTTAGCACGCTCTATAGCTAAAGCTTCACAGACATCAACGTGTTCACAACCAGAATAATACCTTTTGCCAGGATAACCCTCAGCATATTTATTAGTTAATACTGTTCCTTGGGCTTGCATCACTGCTTGGCTGGTATAATTTTCCGAGGCGATAAGCTCAAGATGTGCTTCTTGGCGATCTTCTTCTAGATGTATCGCGGTAAGAATTTCACTATCCACCTGTTCAAGTGGTGCGTTAAAAAGTGGCTTAGGTTGTTTAGTAGATATATGTGTATCGGACATGGGCAATTCATCCTTTGGGCGAAACTAATAGGGTAAGAACTTGTTTGGAGCAACAGTTTACCTCATTGGCTCTTAAAAACCAAAAGAATCTCATTGAACAGCAGGGAAAATATCATACCCAGTGGAGTTTAAACTTGCTCATCATCTCGCCAGAGTGGTAACAATTTGAATCCTGTTGTATCGAGAGCGTTGTTTTTGCAGCTATCACCGGCAATCAGCTCACCTTTTGGGGTAGCATTTGTCTAAAGGTTAAGTTAATTCGTGGCTGATGTATTTTTTTCGTAGGCGGTAAGCAGTGCTGCCAATAAGCTTGAGTTTCACCTTGCATAGTTAACACACTGGCGTGCTCTAACCAGATATCAATGCGCTGTTTGGTTGTTTTATCTTTAAATGAAAATTTTCGCTCTGCACCTAAACTTAGTGAGGCAATAACCCCTTGAGGTATTAACTCTTGTTCGCCGTCACTATGCCAAGACATACCCTCTGCACCTTGATGATACAGATTAAGCAAACAGGCATTAAATAGCTCACCTGTGACCTGTTCGACTTGATTTTTGATGGCAAGTAATTCTGGTGTCCAAATGAACGCATGCTTGGTGGTCTTAGAATAAGTATACCGCCATGGTTGATCACCATACCAAGCAACTTTTCGACGCGTGGTAATAATTTTGCCATAGATTTTAAGTTGGTCTTGTTGCCATTGAATATTCTGGTACAAATAATTAAACCAATCATCTGCTTGTGATGAACTCACAATTGGCGAGTAATAATAAACTTCACCGTTAAAAGGAAGCATATTCTTAGAAGGTATAATTTTATACATATCTATACCTTGTCAGACAAGTAATATTAATTGGTCCCATCAGCTTTTTGTATACGCAAACGTAATACGCCGTAGTTAAAGCTGAAGCATTGCAGTCAATTCAAAATATATAACTTTTGGAATAGGCACCAAAAACTCGAGTGAAATACTAGCTAGCTACCAAGTTGAAGATTTTGACTCACCAATGACTAACTTAATGTTCCCACATCGGCTAGGTTACCTTTTTCCTCCAGCCAAGCTTTACGATCGGAGGCACGCTTTTTACCGAGCAACATATCCATCATTTCGTCGGAATCACCTTGAGTTAAGGTCAGTTGAACCAAGCGGCGGGTATCGCGAGCCATGGTGGTTTCTCGCAGTTGAGGTGGGTTCATTTCACCCAGGCCTTTAAAACGGGTAACTTGTATCTTGCCTTTGCGTTTTTCTGCTGCAATGCGGTCAAGAATGCCTTTTTGTTCCGCCATATCTAGAGCGTAAAAAACTTCTTTGCCTACATCTATACGAAATAATGGCGGCATGGCCACGTAAATATGACCTGCTTCCACCAGTGGTCGGAAATGTTTGACGAACAAGGCGCAGAGTAAAGTTGCAATGTGTAAACCGTCGGAATCTGCATCTGCTAAAATACAAATTTTATGATAACGCAGTTGGGCTAAGTCTGCAGCGCCGGGTGTGACGCCAATAGCAATAGAAATATCATGCACTTCTTGTGAGCTTAAAATGTCACTGGCGTCGACTTCCCAGGTATTCAGTATTTTACCTCTTAATGGCATAACTGCTTGATATTCTCGATCTCTGGCTTGTTTGGCAGAGCCGCCGGCGGAATCGCCCTCCACTAAAAATAACTCACTTTGAGTAGCATCCGAGGAGGAGCAATCTGCCAACTTACCTGGCAAGGCAGGCCCGGCCACTACTCGCTTGCGGGATACTTTAGCGGTTGATTTCATACGAGTTTGAGCCCGACTTATACAATGCTGGGCTAAGGCTTCGGCTTCGCTAATGTGCTGATTTAACCATAAACTAAAAGAGTCTTTAACCACGCCAGACACAAATGATGCTACCTCGCGTGAGGATAAACGCTCTTTCGTTTGACCAGAAAACTGGGGTTCTTTCATTTTTACCGATAATATATGAGCACACTGCGACCAAATATCGTCGGGGGTAAGCTTGACACCTTTAGGAAATAACCCACGGAGATCGCAAAATTCCCGTAAAGCCTCAAGCAAACCAGTGCGTAAACCATTCACATGAGTGCCGCCTTGCGCGGTTGGGATTAGATTAACATAGCTTTCGGTGAGCAATTCACTCGCATCTATCCACCATTGTATAGCCCACTCGACCTGCTCATCGCCCCCTTGAAAGCTGCCAGTAAAAGGTTCAGCCGGTATTTTTTGATAATCAGCAGAATGCTCATTAACATAATCAACCAGACCATCGGCATAACACCATTCCAATACTTCATCGGTGAGTTCATTTTTAAAAATTAACGTTAAACCAGGACATAAAATAGCTTTGGCTTTCAGTAAATGCGTTAATCGTGGTACAGAAATTTTGCAAGCATCAAAATATGAAGCATCGGGTAAAAACCGAATTGAAGTGCCAGTATTTTTTTTGCCGCAAGTACCCACAGCCGCAAGTTGATGGTGGATATGACCGTTAACAAAAGACATTTGATAGACCTTGCCGCCACGCTTGATATTGACCTCGAGCTGGCTGCTTAGAGCATTAACTACAGACACCCCCACACCGTGTAAACCACCAGAAAATTCATAGTTTTTATTGGAAAATTTACCGCCAGCATGTAAACGGGTCATTATAAGCTCTATACCCGAAACTTGTTCTTCAGGATGAATATCAACCGGCATGCCTCGACCATTATCGGACACACTCACCGAATGATCTTCATGCAGAATAATTTCAATTTGATTGGCATGACCTGCTAAGGCTTCATCAACCGAGTTATCAACGACCTCTTGTACTAAATGATTAGGCCGCGAGGTGTCGGTATACATTCCTGGACGTTTTCGAACTGGATCCAGGCCACTTAAAACCTCAATATCCTTGGCACCATATTCCCCTGACACTACAACTACTCCTTTAATGTACAATTACACATTGCTATTGCGTGCAATCATTTTAAATAAATCTATTTGAGCTTACGGCTTTGCTACTAATAACCCTTTAACACATTATTTATAACTCTATCAGTAAGGAGTGTTATAGGTGGATGAATTAAAGTCAAGGTCTCAAATGCGCTTTAAACTCGATGTATAATGTTTAAAGCCAGTTAAACCGTTTTAATATCCAGCATTTGCCCCTTGGCATTACGCACTAATGCGGTTGAAAAGTGCTGTGAATCTGTAAAGCCTACAATCCAGTTTTTACCAGTCAAACCAGCATCACAATGAATCACGCCGGGAGGTGTAAACACAGCTTTACCAAAAGGAATATGAAAGGCTGTTAAATGCAACGACATTTGACCACCTGCTAAGCTATTCACTTGTTTTGCCAATAAATAAAAACCGCCACAATCTGGAGTTACAGGTTGATGCCAGTGAGGCCTATCTGTATGCCACTCAAGATAAAAACCTTTACCCTCTTCAGTCATCAAATATTGATCAACATAGTTTTCGCCCAATTGCATTTTCCATAGCGGATAAGCTTCTTCACCAAATACTACTCTATCTTTATCTTTGAAAATTGCAGCGCCGTAGTAGGCTAAATTCGAAGCATCTGCCTCGACTAAGGGCACATGTATACTTTGCTCATGAGTGTTTACCTTAAGCTGCACATTATGACCTAAAACATTTTCACCTGCGCCTGTTATAATCGCAGTCTCATCCCAAAGCCCATCGATTTGCAGATGCTGCGGGATTTTAGCCGGAAGCAATACAGGTTGAGCACTTTGGCACAGTGTTTGCGAGATGGATTCATTGGTGGAGTTTTGCTGTGCCAAGCGATTGGAGCGACGCAGAGGTGGCTGATCCACTGGCGCAATCTGCTCAAGTGGCGTGACCCCATATTGAGATGAGCACTGATACACTTGCCGCGGCTCAACCATTTGGTGCAAGGCAAATGCGGTCATATTGGAATTTGGTGCGCTACTTCTACGATCTATCATCATAGCCTTGACCCAATCAATAGAACGGCCAGACATTCTTCTAATAGAATTTATGGATTTGTTAGCTTTTATACCAGGGGTCACATCCAGTTCCAGCGAACATGATTTCATTAAGCCAATGAGAGACCCGCCCAGGTTCGAATTTCTTAACACCACACCAACCACCTTAACAGAACATCTTAAAACTGGAGGCTGGATTCTAACCTGAGTAGTAGCGTTTTACAACGCTTGCTCGTGCGAAGGATTTATTTATTTTAAATGTGAAACAACTAAGCTTTCAATCTTTTTTCGTGTCGCGCAATCGGTCACGATATTGGGTCTTAGCGTATTTTTGCAAGTCCGCAATAGTGTCGGTTTCGTCAACAATTTCTTGGCCTAATAAGGTTTCAATGGCATCTTCCAGAGTCACTAAACCCATGGTTTGGCCGTATTGATCTTCTACTAGAAAAATTTGCTCATTACCGCGCACAAACATATCCAGAAGTTTTTGCACAGGCACATTGTTAGAAATACGGGTTATTGGTTTGGTAAATTGTCCTATTAACTCATGGGCATGGCCCTCACGCTCATTATATAACAACTCACGATTTGTAATGACACCAACGATTGTATCTCGATTACCTTTAAATACCGGTATGCGAGTAAATTCCCGCGTTTTGGGCTGATCAAGCGCCTGCTCAATTGTTAAATCTTCACTTAAGCTGTGCATAACAGTCCGTGGAGTAATAATCTGCTCTGTTTTGATTTCTCTTAATTTAAGAATATTAATGAGGTATTCGTTCTCTTGATTAATCAAGGTGCCCATTTTATAACCTAAAGAGGCTAAAGAAATAATTTCCTCACGAGTTATTGTGTTGCCATCTTTTTTACGAAAAAGTCGGGTTATAAATGTTGAAATCCAAATTAACGGATAGACCAACTTAGTTATCCAATAAATAGTATGTGCAGCCGGCATTGCTAATTGCCGCCAAAAAGTGGCACCTATAGTTTTAGGGATAATTTCAGACAAATAAAGAATAGCTAGGGTTAACAATACGGCAATGACAGTTTCCCACTGGGCACCAAACACCTCTGAAGCCTGCGCGCCAACTCCAGCAGCCCCCATAGTATGAGCAAAGGTATTTAAAATAAGCACGCCAGAAATTGATTGATCCAGCCGATCTTTGACCCCAATAAGCACTTGGCCTTTTTTAGGTTGTTGACTGGCAATGTTTTCTACAAAACTTGGCGTAATGGATAACAAAACTGCTTCCAAAATAGAACAGAGAAAAGATACGCCAATTGCAATCAAAAGATAGAGCAGTAGTAATGTCATAGCCTGAGCCTTTACACAAAAATTAAAGTGAGTTTAGCTTATACTATTTTGCCCGTATACAAAATATTATGCTTAATATCCTGCAGAATTCATATTGACGTAAAACGTCTCTTGCACCCGGGATACTTGCGATTCAATATCGCCATTTGGATATAAATCAAACCAACGGTATCCAGGCGATACATTATCGAGCGCAAATTCAGCAGATTTAGGCTTGAACTGTATACAAGTAGAAGGCACGGAAAAACATCGCACTCCTTGGTGGACAACCTCCAGTTCTTGATGAACATGCCCCCAAACTAGAGCTTTGACTTGCGGTTGATCTTGCAAAAGCTGCCATAAAGGCTCAGGGTTTTGCAAGCCTACCCCATCAAGCCACTTTGAACCCATTGGTATAGGTTGATGATGCAAACAAACCATAATATTTTGCTGTGGGTATGCTTCAAGTTGACATTTTAAATACTCTAAAGTCTCATTTGTTAGAAAACCTGGCACATCATTAGGGATTGACGAATCAAGCATGATGATTGACCAATTGCCTTGGTGAAAAATACAAGGACTCACCGCGTTAACGGACTGATCTAATTGGCCTTGCATATAATCCACACAATCGTGATTACCAGGCAGCCACAATATTGGTGCATTAAAACAAGCGGCTTGTTGAGCATAAAAATCATAAGAATTTGGGTGACAATCTTGGGCTATATCGCCAGTTGCTAAAACTGCTGCAAGCGGCCGCTGTGCTGTTTGAGCCTGAGCATAAGCAAGCTTGACCACACTTTGAAAGCTTGCACATGTATCCATACCCAAAAGTCTCTCTTCACAATTATTAAAAAGATGAGAATCGGATATTTGTACTAAGCGAAAGGCTAGCTGCTGGGACATAATATTTTGAAACCTTCATGCAACATGCTCAGCTTAATTAGTTTGCACATTTTCTATTGGTAAGCTCTCGTTTATTCTGGTACAAAATCAACGCTAACAGCGCCAAATTGCAAGCAATGATTTAACCACTCGCCGAGTAAAGTAATAGCCTGCAGCCGCTCGTCTGGTTGCATCGCCATGGGCGGCGCTTTGTTGATCGAGCTGCGCCTGATATCAACCGACTGTACGCTCAGCACTTCAATCACTTTCATATCGTGGTACACCCGCAAACACATCTCTGCTTGAGGTAAAAAAGCATTTGGGTCTGTTAAATGAATAACCACTCGATCTGTGTATTTAGTTCGTTCATCCACCAACAGATGGAGTTTAATAACTTCTTGAGTTGCGCAATGTAACTCTAATTCACGAGTCTCAGCGGTGGCTATCTCGGGAAATATACGCAGCAACTTATGATAGTTCATTTCACAAATAGATAGAAAGCTTTTGAAATCTGTACAAGACTTACATCGCATTTTGGCACTGCCACAAGCCGTACCATATAATACGGGTTCTTTGTCTCGGTCATCAAATGAATTCAAATGCACTCCAGTTATAATCAAACTATTGGTATTATCAAGCTATCGGTATTATTAAGCTATTGTTATTATCAAGATAAGGGGAGCTCTTTCCAAGCTTTATTCTACAGCAGAATAATAATTACTATTTCAAACCTTATAGTGACAGTTTAGTCATAAATTATGCAAGTTTTCCATGCTCGCTTGGTATTAACATGGTGTATATTCTTGTCATCTAACCAAAATACCCTTAAATATTAAAAACTTAAAGTCAAAATATCGACTATTTTATTGACCGATTACAAAGTTAATCCTCGCCTCGGTTTTGGCGTTTAAAAGCGCGAGATCGGGCGTTTTTTCGCAGTCGCCGCACCTTTGAATAGACCCCGCTGCTTAAGGCACGGGTATTATCTTCCATAATATCAACCCCCCAAAGTATGCACACAACCAATACAGAGAGCTTAATGGCCTGAACCCTAAAATCCATAGAGATCAAAACGCCTAATGCCGCTAACACCCAAATAGCCGCCGCTGAGGTAACTCCCACCACAGCGCCATCTTTGGACAACATCACCCCTGCCCCTAAAAAGCCTATACCGGTAATCACTTGCCCAACGACCCGAGAAGGATCAAGCGATTGACCACTTAACAAGTGTGAGCTTGCTAAAAAAAGATAAGTCCCTAAGACGATCAAAGATGATGTGCGAATACCTACAGGTTTCGATCGAATTTGACGTTCGATACCAATAATGGTCCCACAAAAAATGGCAGCCCCTACAGATTTCCAACTATATGGCGCTATGCTAAAAAGTGCCTCAAGCATAATATTGTGCTCTCCCAACTTAAATCTCAATAAGCTTTTAGTATGACACACCTCACTTTATTTATTGTTATGCGCTCGCGTTTTAGATACTGGGAGTCTTATAATTTTATTGAAAACCAACCACAAAAAATGTTAAAATGACATACATTCAACAAAAAGTCAGGGTTTCTAGTGTTAATATTTGAGGGTCAATTTTTTAATCATGTGTTATTAACCTATGGTCATGGGCAATATAAGTGATTACTCACAATCAAAATTCTGCCACTCTGCAAGACTCCTGCGCTGGCCACTCTATTCCCGCCCACGACAAGCCTGTAGCCAATAAAAAACTATTGAGCAACTCTCATAAAAACCCACTGACTCGATGCTTAGCCTCGTTTCGCTGTATGACAGCCTGTTTTATGCCATCAGAGCCAGATGTAATAGTTAATCTCACCAAAATATCGCCAACCCACGCCAAAGCCCAAGCCTTAGGCCAACTCGAATCATTTGATCAAGCCACCCTCTTGACCCTAGCAAATCAATCACTAGGCGACCCGCTCGCTAAGTGTCACCTTTGGGCTGAAGACCAAGGCACATATTTGACTCAAAATAAACTCTGTGAGGCGCTTTCTTGTGAAACACAAAGCGTTTTAGTTGTAGATGTTCGAGATGAAGATGCAATTGGTGGTTGTGTGCGCGGAGCTATTCAATTACCAGATGCCACCCTAGCCACTGCTGAGGGCTTAGTTCATTTAGCACACAAGGCTTTAGAGCTTGGCGATGAAGGTATGATTGTTTTTCATTGTATGGAAAGCTTAAGACGAGGCCCTCGCTGCGCCAAACGCTTGACTCAATATTTAGGCGCAATTCAATCACGGTTCAATATTGAATTAAATAAGCCACAAATAAAAGTTTTAGCTGGTGGCGCTGATCAGTGGATGCGTAATTTTTGGCAACAGCAAGAATTTGTAGAAAATTTTGATGATGACTATTGGGGGTTTACTGAACTTGAACTCTGCCAAACGCTATCGAACACAACGCACAAACTCTATGATACTCCAAACGATGGGCTGAGCCCTGAGAAACCAACTACAGCTTATAGTCTCAAATAAACACAAATGATCACTTAGCAATTAAAAATCTTTGAGTATCCATTTTTGCCACGTCTTTTAATTTCTTCAAGCTCTTAGTATCAAATATCACATTATGGCGCTCGCCGCTGCGAATTACTGTACCAATATTATCGCCGCCATTATCGCCTTTATTGAGGTCTTCAATAAAATACCCTTTACTCATTAATTGACGTTGTAAATTATTTGCTGCAATTTGTTTAATTTCAATATTGGCATCAATGTCTTGACTTGATAAAGCGCTACCATCTTGGGCAAACTTATAGCCTTGTGGTTCACAAGTGGCTAGTTTTTCTGCATAAGCTATATATAATTCTGCATCCCACTCAACTTGTCGAACAAATAAATCCTCAATATTAGCAGCTTGGATTTCATCATATGCATTGCGTTCAGCATAATAAACGCCTTTTTCAGGATAAATTTTCATGACTTTTTGAGAATTATCACCAATAACTGTAAGTTTGGCGCCATCATGAAACTCAATACCCTGAAGCGAATCTGCCCTATCTTGAAAAGGATCAAAACTTGAAATATCTTCCAAGAGCCCATTGTTTATAATATATTGAGCAAGTTTGCTATAAATATGCTGATCCTTAGGCGCAAGATCTGCTGCAATAACATGTGCTTGCGAGTTTTTATAGGTAAATTGAGAATATAAAAATAGGCTGGCTTCATTAAAAATATATTGAATAATTGTATGCACATCAGCTTGCTGGTGATTGGCTTGTAAAGCCTGGCTTTCTTCAATAAATGAGTTGTTCGATGTTTGCATGGAATCTAGATTTAAGCTTGTTAAACCAAGATTATGAATAGATTGACTTAAACTAGCATGCAACAAGTAAGGTAGATTAAAGCTGAGTTTCGCCCCTGGCGAACTATACAAGCACGGAGGTGACATCATATCCGCCTCGCTGGTTGTTGCAGCTGCCCTGGCAAGCTCTTGATCTTGAGCCATTTGTTTTGATTTATTTGCTGACGGCACATCTACAGGGGCAGTACATGAAGGGGGGAACTTGAAATTAATTTGATCAAACATTCTCAGCCTACTTTAAGCGAGTTTACACAATCATACGGTCAACCTAAGATCACGCGGTCAACCTAAGATCATGCGGTCAACCCAAGATCACACGATAAACCCAAGATTATTTCAATCTTACATAACTCATGTGACCTTACGGCTAGGTTGCTTGACTTTTCTCATCTGGCGCCAAAATGTATCATCCATGATTAATTTTGGCTTAATCCACATCCATGTGGATCCAGATTCATAAAGTCAAGCAACCTAGCCGTAAGCTCTCTAACTCATCATAATACTTTACCTTATTACTTGTACATTATTCAGACATATTTTTCAATAAAGATAAATGAAATATCACTTTATAAGCTTGCAAAAGAAGCTGTCCAAAATTACGTGAGCTGTCTAAATCATAGAGTTGATTATTCTTAATAGATATGGCATAGCTATTACATATTCACATTACACTATGAGATAAGCCAATGCATATTGACCAAGCAGAAATTATCCTAAACCAATGGTTACTCGAGATTGCAGATCACTTTTCACTACCAAGACTTCAGCTCAATAACAAATTTTGCACTCTGTCCGTAGATACAACTTCGATTGTCATTGTATTAAAAGATAATGCTCAACAAATAGGTTTATCAGCTTATTTAGACTTTGAAGTCAACAGCATGAATATGGCTCATTTAAAAACCCTGCTTTCATGGAATTATGAAGCCAAACACTTAAATGGGGCTAAAATTGGTATGGCGCGTCAAGCAAATCAACTCACCTTATCAATCAATTTTGATATATCGCTGTTAAACGCTAATCTTTTGTTGAATGTTATCCAGAATTTTTACTCGACTCTCATGCATACCAATACCTTAATGCAGCAAGAATTGGCTCAAACACCTCAGCATTCAAGCTTTAATAGTGCAGTTTCTGCTACAAACGACTTAATTAAAGTATGATATTTGACATATCTATAGATTTTGAAGCATAATTCAGCCTCTGTGACGGGTCTATATGGTCCGGGAGGCTGCCTCCGTGAGGTAATTTGATTAGAACACCTCAAAAAAACGTAATGGTATAAAAATTGAATTTTAAAATTGTCTCAATTTAAAATTTATAGATCCGCAGAAAAGTAATCTATCGAGAAAGTGTGAAATACAATGGAGTTCATCAACTTTTGAGACAGATTACTTTTCTGCAAAATATATGTCATTGCAAAACTATTATTTTGATATCTTTTACTTATAGTGTATTTCACAGAGTACATATATACGGCGAAATATCGGCATACAATCGGAGTTATCCAAATGGCTAATACCCCACAAGCTAAAAAGCGCGCTCGTCAAAACGAAAAACGCAGAATCTTGCGCTCAAGTCAACGTGCAATGGTGCGTACATTTATTAAAAGAGTCTATGTTGCGCTTGAAGCCAATGATGCAACTGCTGCTCAAACTGCATTTACAGCTGCAATGCCGATTATTGATCGTATGGCCAACAAGGGCGTAATCCATAAAAATAAGGCAGCTCGCCATAAAAGCCGTATCGCGCAACAGATCAAAACATTATCACAAGCTGCTTAATCTCTTAGATTTTACCAGCACCTAACAAAAAGCCTGCAATTGCAGGCTTTTTGTTAGGTATATAATAAATGGTTCATTTAAAAATATCTTCGACGCTTTTTAATGGATAATGCTCTGGGTATGGCAATCGGGCCACACCTGATTTGACAGCTGCAGCTGCCACTGCAGCTGGTACACGTTCAATAAGTCTTGGATCCATTGGTTTTGGAATAATATATTCAGCACCAAATGTAATCGCTTGGCCTTCATAAGCTGCTAACACTTCTGCTGGCACCTCTTCCTTGGAAATACTTCGAATTGCTTCTACGGCTGCAATTTTCATGGCTTCATTGATTACTGTTGCGCGAACATCAAGGGCGCCGCGAAAAATAAACGGAAAACACAAAACATTGTTGACTTGATTTGGATAATCGCTTCGACCCGTAGCAATAATGAGGTCATCTCGGACTTGGTGAGCTAAATCGGGCCGGATCTCTGGATCTGGATTTGCCAAAGCAAAAATTACTGGCTTAGCAGCCATAGTTTTTAACAGGCTTGGGCTTAATAAGTTGGCACTGGATACACCTATAAATACGTCTGCACCATCAAGAGCATCTTCTAGAGTGCGCTTTGGAGTATCATTAGCAAAAGCAGCTTTGTACTGGTTTAAATCAGAACGCTTAGTATGAATTACGCCATTACGATCCAGCATAAATAAGTTTTTACCCTGGGCTCCAAGATGCAACAGCAATTGCATAGAAGCCACGCCTGCGGCGCCAGCACCCACGCAAACAATTTGCGCGTCTTGAATTGATTTGCCTTGCAATTCAAGTGCATTAAGCAAGCCTGCAGCAATGATTATGGCAGTACCATGTTGGTCATCATGAAACACAGGTATATCACACATTTCTTTTAAAACTCGCTCAACTTCAAAGCATTCAGGTGCTTTGAGATCTTCTAAGTTTATACCACCAAAAGTTTGTGAAATGTTTGCTACTGTTTGCACAAATTCATTTGAAGAGCTTGCATCAACTTCAATGTCAAATACATCAATGCCAGCAAATCGTTTGAATAAAACACCCTTGCCTTCCATAACTGGTTTACTCGCCAAGCCCCCTAGATTACCAAGGCCTAAGATTGCAGAACCATCGCTAATAACAGCAACTAGATTGCCTTTATTGGTATAACGAAAAGCATTTTGCGGATCTTTGGCGATTTCGCGACAAGGCTCTGCAACGCCTGGGCTGTAAGCAAGCGATAGATCTCTCGCTGTTTCAGTAGATTTAGTTATTGTGACTTCTAATTTGCCAGGACGAGGCTTTTCATGGTATTCAAGAGCGTCTGCATAGAGCTTTTCAGCACGCTGTTCATGAGTTAAAGCATCTTTTTGTTGAGCATCTGTCATAGCGGCAATCCCCGATTGTATTCAGCACCAAAGCGATTAAATAAATTTTTAATATAGACAAAAAAGGCCGGAATACCGGCCTTTTTTTTTGAAACAAAGAATTACTTAACTGATAAACCACCAAAACGCTGTTTAAAGCGGTCAATTCGACCACCACGGTCTGACATTGATTTTTGTTGACCAGTATAAAATGGATGACATGCAGAACAAACATCAAGGTGAATGTCTTTACATAAGGTAGAACGAGTTTCAATAACATTACCACAGCTGCATTTCATTTTGGAAGCTTCGTATTTCGGGTGGATATTTTCTTGCATATTGGTCTCCTTGGTGGCTACCGCTTTCTTTACTGTTAAAGCACGGCGCCGAGTTTTGGTAAGTTTAGATTGTACTAAACTCAAAATTAGATTTGATAAACTATTGAGGATCATATCAAATCCACTTTATTATTACTATAGCAAACCTATGTTTTTGGCTACTTTGAATCTATTAAGCCATTCATTGAGTTAGAGTACTTACCCACCACTATAAAGCTTAGAATAAGCACCTTGTGCGGCTAAAAGCTGTTCATGAGAGCCTGTTTCTAGTATTTGGCCGGCTTCAAGAACTATAATTCGGTCAGCTTCTTCAATCGTTGATAATCGATGAGCTATAACAATTAGAGTCACTTGCCCGTGCAAAGACTTAAGCGAATCCTTAATAAGCTGTTCCGATTGATTATCTAAGGCGGAAGTTGCTTCATCAAGTACCATAATTGGTGCTTGTTTCAAAATCGCTCGAGCAATTGCTAACCGTTGGCGTTGACCACCAGATATTTGTCGGCCTTTTTCACCAAGAATTTCATGGTATCCAGCTGGAAAACTTTGAATAAATTCATGGGCATGTGCAAGCTTAGCTGCTTGGATAATATCGGCCTCGCTTGCGCCTTGCAGCTCACCATAGGCAATATTATCTTTAACACTGCCTTGAAATAACTCAGAAAATTGCGGCACTAACGCAATAGATTGGCGCAGAATTTCTAGGCCATGGTGTTCAATCACTTGCTTATCAAGCCAAATTTGGCCTTGTTGCGCTTGATAGAAACCAAGTAATAAATCCGTAAGGGTTGTTTTGCCGCTACCGGTTTTACCTACCAAGGCAACCATTTCACCTTGTTTAATGGTCAGATTAAATTTATCCAGCACTGGCGGTAAGTTGTCATCATAAGTGAAAGTGATATCTTGAAACTGAATATCACCTTGAATACTAGCTATTTTATTTGGCTGTTGGCCTTTTAGCTCTTGATCAGTGGAAGAGCGCTTGGCGCAAGCATGCGACTGGGATAATTGTTGTTGGCTTTCATTAGGTGCATCGAGTAATTTAAAAATATCCTCAGCGGCAGCAACTCCACGCATAAGTAAATCATTGACACTCGTTAGGCTTTTGATTGGTTTCATCAATAAAGCTGCGGCTGTAATATAAGCCATGAATGAACCTGCACCAATATCACCACTAAAACTAGGCGATAAAGCAAGCCCGACTAATAGTGCTAATTGACACCCAACAATTAATTGCACAACTGGGGTCGCCAATCCATTAGTGATGGCAAGCTTTAAACTTTGCCTCAAATTATAAGTATTCACTTGACTAAAACGCTTTTTTTCGAAATCTTCACCAGAATAGCTTTTAACAATCTGATAGCCTTTGATCATTTCTGTTGTTATTTGTGCCACATCACCAATTGAATTTTGAATGCGCACACTAATAAGCTTTAAACGTTTTGACACATAAGCTACCAATAAACCCACTAATGGCGTTAAGATTAAAAACAATAGCGACAAACGCCAATTGACATAAAAAAGGTATATTAATAGTGCTGTGGCTGTTAAGCCTTCTTGCACAAGTACTTTAAGCGCATCAGTAGTCGCGCCACTCAATTGTTCCGTATGATAAGTGATCCATGACAGAGTGGTACCAACGGGGCTTTTACGATAATGAGCATAAGGCAAATAGAGAATTTTCGAAAATACTTCACCGCGAATCTGCCATACAACTTGACGAGAAATATACGACATGCCATAAGAGCCAATAAAACTACCCAGCCCCCTAATTACAAAAATACCAACAATAGTCAATGCCAAGTGAACTCTTTTGGAATAGTCACCCGCTTGAATCGCTTCGACCAGCCATTTCATGAGCTCTGCCCAAGCAAATTGTGTAAATGCATAAAGACAAAAACCAATAAAGGTCACTAAGAATACTGGCCAATAAGGCTTTGCATATTTAAGCATACGCTTATAAATATGATATTGAACTTGTTCGGTCGGGGAACTGGCTAGACTCATGAAATAGCAGACTCATTTAGAAAAAGATATAAAAAGAAATATAGTATGAATATCATTAATCGCGAGCATACCGCTCAGCTCTGCAATGATCAGACCAAGCTTAATGAAAGAATTTTATTTAAGCAAATTCTATGCTTTGAATAACTAGTCAACATCAACTATTGATTCATTAATTGCTCTTGGCTCAATAGCAACTAATGCTGGCGTCTCTTGATGAGATACTGGTGTAACCGTGTCTTGCTGCTTATCACAGTAATTGGTGAACCCTTGTAGAAACTGCTGATCTACAAGTCGATGTATAGCAAAATTAAAGCCTCGGCTTAAAGATAACAGTAAAACACCGGTAATTGCGCCCACCAACATTGTTATACCAGTAATTTGACTTGGATTTGGAATTTCAATGATATCAATAGTTTCATTAAATGAGTCCAATTGACTAGAGCTTTGAGCAATTGGCGTAGCATTCAGTAAAATCTTACCAGTTGCGTTAAATTCACCGCTCACTTCACCATCAGCCAAAATTTGGCTACCACCAACAAACTCAGCTGCCATTTGGGTACCAATGACTAAACTTATACCAAACAGCCCAACAGCATGTGTAAGACCTGACATTAAATCGGCCAACGCAATTGCAGCCGTGCTACTAATCTCTTGGCGTATATGTTGATGAGTAAATTCTCGCAAAGCTTGCCAAGTATTTGATAGCTTGGTGCGCATAAGCTCGCGCGAGTCTGGGCCTAAATTAGACGCCAGACTTGCAGTTTTTAATTGCTGAGCTGTTAACTGCACACCATCTTGAGCGAGAGCATCGCTAGACTTTAATTGCTTGAGTAATGTATGTTTATTTTCTATAACTCCTAAATAATGACTTATATATTGTGTAGTAAAGCCAATGACGAGTAATGGAGTGAATAATTCACTCGCAATATGTTGTAATTTGGAAGGAGCCACTTGAAAGTCACCCTGAGCTGTCAAACGATAATTTTCTAATTGTTCGTCTATAGTGAAGTCAAAATTAAGTGGTTCACCAGCAGAAATACCATTGAAACCCGATGAAATAAAAGGGATGCCGGTGGTAATTAACCGGGCAACATAAGCTGAAACCATGGTTACATTACCAAGCCGATGCGTTAATTGGCGAGCTTCTGCCATAGGCTGCAACCAACGGGGCTTGGGCGTAGAAGTAGGCAGATTAAATTTTTGTTCTAACTCAAAACGCGCATAACTTTCATAGTTTGCTGGCACTAAATTGCGTTTTTTCAACTGATTTAAGGTTCGATTAACCTGAGTTGATGTGCTGTTATAAGATTGTGTTTGGAGGTTGTTTTGAGCGTAGTTTAAATCAAAATTCTGGTTCAGCTGGCCTAAAGCTCTACCAATAATATTGCATGTTATACCAATGGTAAATAATAAGTTAATTAACTCTTTGGCTTCAACATGGGCTGTAAAAAATGCTGGAAAAGCTAGCACACCATTTAAATCGTATTGGCCACCTATAGCAATATGTGGCGCTTGCTCTTTGGTGTCACAATTAAAAGTTCGAGATACATTTAACGGCTGCGCTGAAGCGGCGGCAAGCTTTAAGTCATTCATGCCATGAAAAGGTAACAATGGAATGCCAGAGCGAAAAAGCTCAGCTGACATAGCTACACCCATAGTAACTAAACCACCTTGCGCCATTGCCGCACAAGTATAGTGACCAGCTTGCAAGACATTATCTACTAATTTTTGTAAAAACAAATTCTCTTGGCAAATTTCAGGTGGAGTTTGAGTTGAGCTCTCTGGTTTAAGATCCGATCTATGAATTGCTGCTAACTGGCGATCCACATGATATCGACTTAATAAAGTATCTAATCCATGTAATGCTTCTTGGCAGACTTCGGCTATAACCAACCCAAGAATAAAAACTCCTGGCGCCCAATCTGCTAAAAAAACACCCTCCCTTGGCTGTAAGTCCAATTGAGTAGTGTATGTATCTGTACACAATAATTGGTTGTCAGGCGAGTATAAATAGCCTGTTGCTTGAAATTCGGCTGGCTTTTTAAAGCCAACTTCTGCGAAGCGAGTAGCTTCTGCTGCTAACCACCCCACTGCGGTCATCGAGCGTGTAACTGAAATAATTTGTTGGGCAATATCACGGGTTGAAATTGCGATGCCCATGAACAGACCAGAGGCGGCTTGAGAGATTGCGCGCATATCCCAATTTTTATGTGTAGCGGTAGTATTTGGTGGTGAGCTAGGGCCAATTGGTATTGAGTATTCTACTTGCCCTATTGGAGCTGTTGTTGCACAAGAAATCTCAGGTGGAGTTAAAGGACCTGGCGCGGACACGCGCCTAGGTGAGATTTCTGAACTCATAGCCAATGACTCCGTACAATTAAGCCCCTGCTTATAATGTGTACTTTTGCTCTCACACTCTTAACGAGAGCTTACGGCTCGGTTGCTTGACTTTTCTCATCTGACGCCAAAATGTATCATCCATGATCAACTTTGGCTTAATCCACATCCATGTGGATCCAGATTCAAAAAGTCAAGCAACCTAGCCGTAAGGTCACCTCTTAACTTATTTATTTGTATATTTATTTATTTTAAAGTTAAAAAGCCCAGCTCAATTTTTACCTAAGCACCAATCATATACTTGCTATTAGATTTCAAAATTGGTTTGGCAATTAAATAACCAATCATACAAAAAGCAATGATCAAACCAAATGATAAAAAGGCTAACCAAATATTATCCGGTGAACGAGGTAAGTCTCGATAAATCACCCTAAAAAAGCCAGATAAATAACCATGTACAAAAAATAAGAAGAAGCTTAAGCGAGCAAATAAATCAACCCACTTATATCGAGCATTGAGATACTTAGCACAAAGCACAAACATAATTACGGTAAATACCAATTTAATCAGTAAATCTAAGGAACTCTCAATCAATAAGAAATGATAAAGCAATAAAGCACCAACTAAATAGGCCAAAGTACCGCCAATAATGTATTTTTGGGTTGTCTGGTTATTCCATTGGTTTGAAATCGAAAGCCACATACCCAATAGATAAGGTGGTAAAAAGAACACAAAAGACTGTAACGCATTATCATTTCGATCTGGCCTACCAAAATAGACCGCCAACAATAAAGTAATAAGAAATGCTGCGGGTATTAAGTTTTTATTTTTTAGCCATATAAACACTGGGCTCAAAGTAAAATAGACCAAAATCATGGGAATAAACCATAACGGCCCTAAGTGAGCACCTGTTGCAAGTAGAAAAGCAGCTTGCTCAAATATATTAAGCTCTTGATGAAACCATACTAGATCAATCCAATTATGGGTCGTCTTTAAAGGGATGAGATACATTAGTAAAGCTGGGATGGATATTATGACATAAGGTAATAAAACTGTTTTAGCTTTAGTCTTCATAAAATTGAGATAGCGAAAATTTTCAGACAATGAGGTAAATAAATACCCAGAAATAGCAACAAAGACCACTGTACAGTTGTCGACTAAAGCTCGTAAAAGCTCAAAAACTATGCCTTCCCCCTTTACGGTAGAGAGCGCATGCGCAAAAATAACAAGTAAAATTGCGATTCCTCGCATGTTATTGACGTAATGCAAACCCATGATTTGTACTTCCTTTCAAAATTATTAATATAGAAAACATGCAGAATGCTATCACACACCAATAGAGGTTTAATACCTTTAGTTGCGTTTATCTTCAGTTTTTGAGTGTCTGGACATGTTCAAAAAGTGTTAATTCGGTATAATACCTTATTTCCAATAGTAGTAACTACCAAAAGTCAATATTTCAAAAAAATATAACTTGAGCATAAGTTTAAATGTACTAACAGTTTATGGATTAATACTGGAGGTCATACTAAACCCACCAACCCAAGCGAGCTTAGAGTCTACAAAGTACGCAACCTTGTAACTTACGCAACCTTGTAATTTTCTCAACCATGTAACTAAAGGACTAGACACATGATATTTCCAACTCAACTGTCACATTCAGCTTTAACTCAACCCATACCACAGCTGATTAAGCCACTCAGTTCTATCCATGGCAATATCCAACCAAAAACAGCCTTACCCAGCCTAAGCCCTTTTGTGCGGCCCATGCGCGAATTTCCTTCAAACATACTTTTACAACCGGGTAATATTTTAAGCGTATGTGATAACAGCTCTGAAACTGGTAAATTGAATATACCTAATACCCATACACCTGATCAACTGAATGTATCTGAATCTATTGAATCAGTTCAATCTATAAGCCTAACTCGCACGCAAGAGCTGGCGCAAACACACCAAAAAATAGCTCAAAAATATGGCTTCTATCATATTTCGGCAGATGAATTTATAGCTGCAGAGCATTCACAGCTTAAGGCACAAACTTTGGAACATACTGGCACATTTTTGTCGTTATCAGCACAAGAACGAAATGCCTTAGTTAACTCACTGAACGGGGTACAAACCAAAGCCACCATTAATCATCCCTCATTAGCTCAACGCCCACTACCGCAACAAACAGCATCCCACCAAAGCAATGATCGTTTATACCTATTAACGACTGTAAACCAAAGCCTAAGTTCAATACATAATATGCTTGGCGAGTTGCTTGGTGTAGGTTTTAATGATCGTTTGTTCAATGCCATAGTTGAGCATATGAGTGTTGAATCAGGCAATATCTTAGAAAACCAAGCAATTGATATCACCACAATTCGTGATATCGCCTCACAAAACACCTTGGCTCAATTGTTGACCAGTGAACATTTAGATGCCTTCAAAGATTTTTTACAATGGGTCAAAGCATCGCAAGACTTTCAATCTCAAACTCAATCCTTATTTATGACGCAAGATGCGCAAGGTCAGGCCTATGAACTTTTGCAAATGGCGCAATATAGTTTATTAGAGGTAATGGCTCAAACTAATGATCAACTCCCCCAGCCAATTACCTACGGTGAAGCTGTACATACTGATAAGACACTTAATTTAATCAGACTCACCGGCCAGCTAGATGCAATGAATCAGCAGTTTTTAAGTACATTATCTAATTCAAGCAGTGGCGCTTCAATTAAACCGGCCGAACGAACAACCAAAATCATATCTGATGAAAAGACAAATCTCCCAAGCTTAATGAGTCCAATAGACCTCTGTGGCGATCAGCAAATAAATCCAAAAATTCATTCCTTAGTAAAAGTACCCAAAGGCTGTAGTAAAGCAAATCTCTCTGAATTGTTAGATCATTTATATAAAGAGCAGTTATTTAGTAAAGAAAAAATGAAGCTATTAAGCACCGTTGATTGGCTTAACGACACAAGCAGCCAGCAAACTTATCTAGATGTTTCTGAATTCACTGATAGAATAAGCCTCAAGGCCTTAGACATTCTCTTTAATAGTCCCAAACTGGAACAATTAAGATCCATGAGTGAGTCTATTTTAAGGCACAGCGAATCGCTTGCGGATCTTAATTTATATCAATTAAGCCAGGAGTTTATGACACAAGTCAGTAGTCAACAAATTGAAGTACTCAGTGAACATCATGGGCAATTATTGCAAGCCGACCAACGATTAAACCAAGTTATTAATTTACTTGGTCGAAGCTACCAGCATACCAACACCTCATCAACCTGGGATCTCTCGCTGTATAGTGATCAGCATAAACAAATAACTCGCCACTTGATCGCATTATTACAAGCGCAAAATATCAATTTCGAAGTTCGTGAAATACCTAAAGGTATCCCTTCGTTTTCCGATAATGATGTTGTACCTATTAATAATTATTGCCTTACAAATAACTCTTTTATAAATAATGCGCCCACCAGTAATTTAAATTCAAATGATAATAACCAGGTGGATTAACTGTGAAACTTTTTAATTTTTTTAATCAGCCCCCGCAACCAACTTCAATTGGTAGCTTAGAAATCCCAGATTCTTGGCTCTCACCAAATGATAAACATTATTCTATCAAAACTACTCCATCCACCGAGGATGAGTATTGTCTGGTAAATATAAACGCTCTGAGACGTGAAGAACAGGCGCAACTAAATGCTGCTTCACCGAGAGGATCATTTAAAAATTCGCAATCATTGCAAAGTGCAACTCACAATATTATTGATTTTGTAAAAGTTGAGCCGGTTGACTATCAACCTTCGTTGACTCCTAGGCAACCTTCGTTGACTCCTAGGCAACCTGCATTGACTCCTAGGCAACCTTCATTGACTCGTACACAACCTTCATTGACTCATACGCAATCTGCATTAAGTAATGCTCAATCTTTTGTAGTTAATGCTAAAAGTAGCGATTCTCTAGCGGTTAATTCTGCCATTAGTACTCATCAAACTAAGCAATTCCAGCCTTTAACCGCACAAGCTTATAAAACCCAGTGTCTCATGCAAATTTTTGAATGTTTTAGTGATCCAGCTATCGAATCGAATCAAATCAAGTCAATAACTCAAACCAAAAATTTTCTTAGAGATGAAGGTTATATTGGCCAAGATTATATTAATTTATTATCACAATTTGAAACGTATTTGCTTGATGCTGATGAATCGCATCAAGATTTAAATAGAGTCTGGGCTGATTTATTTGAAGGCCAAGCAAGACCTGACCCAATTATACGCTTGGATAAAAGAGCGACTGGTTTTAAACATACTTTGCTATTTAGTAATACACCCAATACTTTAAGTCATACTTCTAGCCCCAAACTCTATAAGCTAATGCAGCATTTTGAAGTAGAAGCAGTGCCCGATTTATCGGTTGCCCTACTAGCGGAATTGGTGGACAAAGATCCAATTCAAAGACATCGTATCCAAGCAAGACCCGACGGCCAATTTAACTTAGTATTCGGCCAAGGCAATAGCGGTAAAGTCTATGCCGGTCAAAATATTAAAGATGGGCGCTTAGTAGCTATTAAATCGATCAAAGAGCTGTCTAATGAATATAAATTTTCCACACAAGAATTTGCGGCTTCGCAAGCTATTAAAACTTATCTAGGCGACAAACCCAAAGAGTTGCAACGTTATTTTATTTTGGCAGAAGATCATATCAAAAGCTTTGGTAAAGATGGCAACCCGTGTGGTTATTTAGTTGAGAATCTTAACGCCCGGCCTGACACATCACAAATCATTAAGCATATACATGCTTTACCGACAAGCTCTCGTCAACGTATAGCTTTATTGCAAAAGCTTGGTGTCCAGTTATTAACACTTGGTTCTCAATTAGAACAACACAATATATGCCACCCAGATTTAAAACCAAGTAATATTATTAATGGTAAATTATGTGATATCAATAATATTTGGCTTAACGGTAAAGGCCATTTAAGCACTCATTCTCCGGCGTTCTTCCCACCTCGCCGGCTGCTTGATTTATCCAGCGATAGCGACTTTCAAACTGAAAATACTCCACACCAAGATTATCAACAAACTGATTTTATCCAAGAGGATTTTCATGGCGTTACACGCTTTACCATTGGCACATCGTTAATACAAGCAGTTACTGGACAATTACCTCATCAGTTTGCAAGGGGGCACATGTTGGCTTTACCCTTTTCTATTGGGCGTAAGACTTATCTGAATGGTTTTAAAGAGACTCAAGTGCCGCTTTTTGAGCTTGAAAAACTCCATATTTATAATGAAGTCGAAGTGCAACTTATGGAAATCGCCAAAGCTATGATGCAAGATAAGCCACAAGATAGACTCAGCTCGCAAAAAGCATTAGATTTATTACAAGCCTTGCAGTAAAAAACCCCATAACGGGGCTTTTTACTGCAAGGCTTGTATAAAAAATTCGAGATGTAAATTTTTAATTCATATCTGAATGAACATCCTGCGCAGATCGAGGCCAAGGGTTACTTGAGCGTAAATTTTGTGGTAGCTCAGCGACTGCTTTTTCTGCATTTGCCCGACTTGGAAAGTCACCATAGACCACCACATACCATGGCTTACCTTGCCGCTGCGTTTGAAAATAGCCCATTTTATAAAAAGCACCATGTTCTTTGACAAACTTTTTAACTGCTCCTTCATTAGCCCCGCCAAGTAATTGCAGGGTATAATGATTAGTAGGCATGCCTTTCAACCACTTCGCATTTAATGCTGCCGCTGGATTAGTTGCAGCAACCTGCTGGGTATTTTCTGTTTGAGGTAAAGTTCTCGTAGGTTTTTGACTTACTTCTGGTTGAGCTTGTGCAGCTTCATCAGGTTGATCTTGGCGTTTTGATCGAAGTTGCGCGACTTTTTCTGAAATCTTATCGCTTTGTGGCGGTGGATTTACGCTCATCTCCTCCTCTCTATTTGATGACCGGGATGATCGGCTTGGTGGCGTGTTAACTGCTGCTGGCCGGTCATAGCGGTTGTCGTTTATAGGTTCTGGGCGCGAATTGTTATCTTGGCCAAAATCTGTAAATTCAATATTTGAATCATCTGAATTATTAGCTTGAGGGTTAGACGCATAAGAGTCGCGAGAATACTCATCCTCCGGATTAGTGCGTTTAATTGGTCGATTATCTTGAGGTACATCTCCCATCTGCACAATTGTATCTGAAAATTTAGTATTCGAATCATCGCTTGGATTACCAAAAATAATCAAAGCGATAACCGCTACTGCGACTACGCTAATTGCAACTAAATGCCATTTTGGCACAATGCCTCCTTTAGACTCATCCGGTTGTTGATCATATTGCTGCAGCCCATAGACTACCTCATCATTAATCAAGCCGGGGATGCCTTTAGTTTGTTGATAAATTCTTTGTATATCTTGTCTTGAAAACTGTACCGATTGTCTCTCTGAGCACACTAATAGAAAACGAATATATTCTTCAGTTTCTTTAGCTGTTAGTTTTCTTAAAAAAACAAGATGTGCATGTTTAGAAACATAGCTTTTCCAAGCCGAATCTGCCATTAAATTTTCTGCATTTGGCTCAGTAAAAAGAATTACCTGGCATTTTTGCAACTGGGATGATTCTAAAAGCTGACGAATGACCTGCACGGCTTCAAGGGATAAGAGCTGCGCATCATCAATCACTAAATTGATCAAAGGCTGTGAGTTTTTCTTAAAAATTAACTCTCCCAGCTGTTCACCAGGTGTATTAGAGTCATCATTTTGCCAATCTAACTGAAAAGACTGGGCGATTTTTTTGGCAGTATCTATTTGCTCAAGCGCCTGATAGTCACTACCGTTTATCAGACTTGAAATATTGTCTAACTCTTCTGTTTGGGCGTGCGCTTGTTGAGCTAAGCATGTTTTGCCGTAACCTTTAGGAGCTTCAATTATAACTAAGTTTTTCTTTTCATAATGCAGCAATGGCAAAACATCTAATAATTGCCCCCTTTCGCCGCCATCATAAAACTGATAACGACTCGCTTGACCAAAGTTGCCAATAGTGACTTTGTTTTCAGTTGAATCCTTAGCCTCGTTGTCATCATCGGCTAAAGGAGTATGAGCTGAAGGCTCTGGTTGTGTATCACGAGTATCATGATCGTCCTGACCCATAGTGATTCCTTATTCTACTCATTCAATTAATTGACTAATTGGCGAACTTAAAGCGCTCAACTAAACCTTGTCTAAAGATATACCTTGTCTAAAGATATACCTTGTCTAAAGATACACCTTGTCTGAAAATCTATAGGCGTAACTTATTATTCACTGTAAGCTGATAACGTTTCATCAACAAGAGATGTTTCAATAGAATCCTTAATACAAGCTTTGCCTATAGATTCTAAAAGAATAAAACGAATTTTTTTATTTTCAACTTTTTTATCACGGCGCATAGCTTGCCAAAAAAGTTGATGAGTCATGGCTTGCGGTATACGCGTTGGTAGATGAAAGGCGTTTAAAATCTCTTCCACCCACTTTACTTGTAATTGAGTTATAAAGCCAAGCCGGGCTGACAAATCAGTTGCTAAAAGTAAACCTAAACCAACAGCTTCGCCATGCAACCATTGGCCGTAACCCATCTGCGACTCTATAGCATGACCAAATGTGTGACCTAAATTAAGTAAAGCTCGTTGGCCGGTTTCTCGCTCATCCGCCTCTACTATGTTGGCTTTCATTTGACAAGAATGAGCTACAGCTTGAGCGATAAAGTCAGGTTCCAGCGCTAGTAATTGGGGCGCAGATGCATGAAGCCACCTTAAAAAAGTTTTATCGCCAAGTAAGCCATACTTTATGATTTCGGCCAAGCCAGCACTAATTTCCCGCTTGGGTAATGTTGTCAGAGTTGTAGTATCAATAACCACGCCGCGAGGCTGGTGAAATGCTCCTATCATGTTTTTACCCATAGGATGATTCACACCAGTTTTACCACCAACCGAGCTGTCAACTTGCGCTAACAGCGTGGTGGGCACTTGTATAAACGCCACACCTCGTTGATAAGTAGCAGCTGCAAAGCCTGCCATATCGCCAATCACACCACCACCCAAAGCAACTATTTGGGTGGTGCGTTGGTGATTGTGATGCAGTAAGTGGTCGTATATAAGCCCGATAGTATCAAGGGTTTTATAAGCCTCGCCTTCAGGTAAAATAAGCGTATCTATTTGTTGCAAAGTTGAATGTTGCAATGTCTGCATAACCTGTGGCAAATAAAGATCAGCTATGGATTGATTGGTTACCACTAAAGCTTGGTGGCCTTTTACAAGGGAATTCAAACTTAGTTTGTCTGCAAGCACATTGGCCCCAATATAAATTGGGTAACTTCGCTCGTTTAAGCCCACCTCTACAGTCACCATCAAGACACCACCTTTTCTATTGAACCAAGAAATAGACTAACCTGCAGGGCCTTGATTAGCTTTTTTAGATTCTGCGGCTTGGTTTTCTTTTGCTTGAGCAAATAAAGCTTCAAAATTAACCGGTGATAAAAGTAATTGAGGAAAACTCCCTTTACCTACCATATCGGATACGGCTTCGCGAGCATATGGAAACAGTATTGTTGGGCAATAACTGCCTAAAAGCTGTTGCAACGCATCTTCTTCAAAGCCTTCAGCCATAAATAAGCCAGCTTGTTGAATTTCAATAATAAAAGCAGGTTTATCATCGCCATTAGTGACATTGATTGTAATCGCCAAAACCACTTCATAAATATTATCACTCACTTTTGAGGTTTTGTTATTGAGATCAAGATTCATCTTGGGCTCCCATTCCTGAGTAAAAATCTCAGGCGAATTGGGGGACTCAAATGATAGATCTTTGACATAAAGTCGTTGTAAGGCAAATTGTTGACCTGATTTTGAATTATTAGCTTCGTTAGCTGCTGATTGGTTTTTATTGACCATCTGGTTATTCCTTTTCAATAAATAGTTTAATTCGATTGCATGCTTTTAATTTCATAGTCTTTGATTTCATAGACTTAATACTACAGGGTTTATCAAAAACTTTATAGAGAGCTTAGATGTATATAGAGAGCTTAGATGTAAGTTGCTTGGCTCTTTTATCACTGTTACAGGTTCATCTTTGAGCTCAGGTGAGTTTATTTTATTCAAGCCGTTGCAGTAATACATCCAGTTGGCCTTGAGATTCTAAGGCTCTTAATTCATCGCAACCACCAACATAGGTGCCAGCAATCCATATTTGCGGTACCGATGTACGCCCGGCTAATTGGCTCATTTGTTGCCTTAACTCTGCATTGCCATCAACCCGGTATTCTTGCCATTGGACTGACTTTTGTGTTAGCAAATCTTTTGCAGCGATGCAAAAAGGGCAATAATCTGACGAAAATACTACAACACCTTGGCTAGTATCTATTTCTTGTGGAGAAGTACTCATTGTTTAATCCTTATATACCTTGACCTTGTCAGGAAAGTAATGTGACCAATAAGTGGATGGACACTAGTGTATTCCACACTTTTCGTCCACATTACTTTTCTGAAGATCTGTAGTTACTATTTTATGAGTGGTAAACCCTCGGCGCTCCAGGTATTTAAACCACCAGACAATCTTAGCACTTGCTTAAAGCCTTTTTGATGGAGTAGTTTCCCTGCAGCACCAGCATACTGACCCATACCACACACTAAGATAATTGATTTTTCTTTATGTTTTTGTAATTCTGCAACTCGATCTTTTAAATCACTGTAAGGAATATTTTTGGCGCCAGTTATGTGACCGCCACGATAATCCTTGGTATCTCGCACATCAACGACTACTGCCTTATCTTGGTTTACCAGTCGAATCATTTGTTGTGGTGATACTGTAGAGCCTTGCTTGCGAGTTTCGTATACAAATAAAGCAGCAACAGCGCCCATAAAGGCGCCAACGAGTTGCCAATGATTGGCAGCAAACTCAAGTATTTGGGCAAAGTTCACAAAAAATCTCCGTTTAGTTCTAAATTTATAGCTTGTTGCGCATGGCCGTATTATTCATATTTACATGAAGTAAAAGAAAAGAGTATATCAGGACTCTGTCTTGTCAGGAAATTCAGATTCTAGTGTTTTAAGCTATTTTTAGTAATGATCGTCCAAAGTTTGCTTATAATGATGATTATATGATATTTAACAACAGCCTATAGATCTTCAGCAAAGTAATCTATTGAAAAATTGTGAAATACAATAAAATTCATCAACTTTTGATGGCAAATTACTTGTCTGAAAATCTCCTCAGACAAGTAATTTGTCGAAAAAGTGTGAAATACAATAAAGTTCATCAACTTTTGATGGCAAATTACTTGTCTGAAAATATAAAGTTCATCAATCTGAGCTGACCGCTCGAGGAGTACAATATGTCAAAAAACCCTAAATTATTACTTATTTTAGATGGCTACGGGTTAAGTGATGTTCACGAGAATAACGCAATATCAATGGCAAAAACACCAGTTTGGGACGATCTCTGGCACAATAGGCCGCACCTTGCTATCTCAAGTTCTGGTGATGATGTAGGTCTACCAGATTTACAAATGGGTAACTCAGAAGTGGGCCATATGAATATTGGTGCTGGCAGAATATTGTACCAAGATCTCACTAAAATAAGCCAAGCGATTCAAACGAGAGAATTTTTTAATAACCAACCATTAATTCATGCAATGCAGTCAGCCATCAAACTGAATAAAGCTGTGCATATTATGGGATTATTATCACCTGGTGGTGTACACGCCCATGAACAGCATATTTTTGCCCTCATGGAAATGGCCACACTACTCGGCGCTCCCCAAATTTATATCCACGGGTTTTTAGATGGCCGTGACACCCCACCACAAAGCGCACAAGCTTCGCTTGAAAGACTTATCAATAAGTGTAAGGGCTGTGAAGCTCAAGCAGCGCAAAATCAAGGAGCTACTCGCATTCAAGTAGCAACTCTTGCAGGTCGATTTTATGCTATGGACAGAGATCAACGCTGGGATAGAGTCGAAGCAGCTGCTAACAATATCTCACTTGCTGCTCTTGATAAAACTGCAGTTTTGTCACCTTTAGACACACTGGCCAAATCTTACACCAACAATTTAACCGATGAATTTGTAATTCCAAGCGTGACCACCTTGAATTATCCGGGATTAGTAGATGGTGATTGCTTGATTTTTGCCAATTTTCGCTCGGATCGTGCCATAGAAATAAGCCAAGCCTTAAGCCAAGTCGATTTTTCAGGCTATCAAAGAAAGCACTTTGCCAAGCTGAGCGCATTTATCACCATGACCCATTATGCAAAAGCAATAGATGCACCTTGTGCTTTCCCTTCGACAATCCCAAAAAATACCCTTGGTGAAATTATTGAACACCACGGTCTCAAGCAATTACGTATTGCTGAAACTGAAAAATACGCCCATGTGACCTTTTTTATGAACGCTGGCCGTGAAGCACCTTGGCCAAACGAGCATCGCGATTTAATACCATCACCCAATGTTACAACCTACGATATGGCACCGGCAATGAGCTTACCTCAAGTGACCGATAATTTATGTGCTGCTATTGAAAATCAAACTTTTGATGTGATTATTTGTAATTTTGCAAACGCCGACATGGTTGGTCATACTGGTCAACTTGATGCTGCAATTGAGGCAATCGAAGCCATTGACCTAAGTTTAGGCCGCATTCGACAGAGTCTTGCACAAGTTAACGGTGAGGCGCTTATCACAGCAGATCATGGTAATGCCGAACAAATGGTTCATCCGACAACTAAGGCACCGCAAACCGCGCATACTAATTTACCCATTCCGCTGGTGTATTTAGGCGCTAAAGATGTTCAATTTAAACCACTCAAGGATGGTCGGCTTGCAGACATAGCTCCAACCTTATTAGGTTTATTAGAAATAACTCCACCTTCAGAGATGACTGGTCGAAATCTGCTAGAATTAAAGAGCTCAAATTAACCTTGAGCTTTCAGGTGGGTTGGTTACGTCAGTATCGCCCATCAAGATAGTTTCACGTCTGGATGAAAGGGAATTCTATGCGCGCCATCTTAGCTTTAACTTGCAGCTTTTTATTATACGTACCGCTTACCTCTGTGGTTTTATCTTCTGTGGCTTTAGCAGCAGATACTGACGCACAAACCGAGAAGGCTCAAGATCAGTCCAAAGAAAGCAAAGAAAAAACCCAAGTTGAAATATCACAGGCAAAAGCACGCATTGATGCTGCCCAAAAAGCTTTAAAGCAAGCTCAACAAAACTATGCAAAACATGACAAAGCAGTCAGCACAAATTCCAAATCACTGAGTACAACTCTGGCAAATCAACGCCAATTAAAACAAGAAATTAAGGATTTAAACTCAGCCCAACAAAAGACCAAAGAATCTATTGTAGCGACTCAAAATACCATTCAACAACAAATTGAATGGCTCGCCGGTGAGTTAGTCCATGCCTATAAGCAAGGCAATGACTCACAGATTAAACTGGTAATGAACGGTGCATCGCCCACAGATATTCTTAGACTTTTACGTTATACCAACACTCTGCAGACCCAAAGAAATCAACAGCTGGATCAGTTGAAGGGGCATCAAACACGGCTCCAAAGTTTACAAGCACAACAGCTCACACAGAATCAAAACTTACAATCTAAAGAAAAAGATCTCCAACAACAAAGCCAAAAGTTTGCACAGCTTAAAAAAGAGCATCAATCTTTAAAAGCACAATCTCAGTCAACCGCCAATTCGAAAAGAACCCAAATTACTCAATTGAATACCCAAGTATCAGAACTTGAAAAAATTCTTGATGAAATAATTCGTGAAGAACAACTGCAAGCTGCATTGAAAGATGAAGATAACTTTAAAGGCATGAAAGGTTTTTTACCGCTGCCTATGTCTGGTAAAGTGCATAAAACTTTTGAAGCAAAAAAACACAACGCTCAAGGTGAAGCCATTAATGCGCAATGGCATGGAATATGGCTAACTACGCAAAACTCTCAAGATGTTAAAGCAGTTGCACCTGGCTATGTGGTATTTGCTGATTGGTTGCGCGGCTATGGACTACTCACCATTGTTGATCATGGTGAAGGCTACTTTTCACTATATGGTCATACCCAAGGCCTTTTATCTCAACCTGGTCAGTGGGTCACTGCGGGCGAAACTATCGCATTAAGTAATGATGCAACTACACAATCTTCTGAATTATCCACCGATCGCTTTCAAGGTGTATACTTCGAAATACGACATAACAGCCAACCACTTGACCCAGCGACTTGGTTGGTATTGAAATAATTGAGCCAAACAGTGAGCATAGGTCTTGGATGCTTGACCCTATGCTCTCGCAAAACATCATCAAGGAGATGTTCGCACATGATGAGTCGATCACCACTAGAGTCTAAATCAGCACTTAAAATTTCACTTAGCCTAGCTGCTGCATTGCTTATACCTGGAATTTCAACATATTCTGTATCTGCTTTTGCCGACACCCAACAAACCCAATCGCCACAAGTTAAAACGCCGCAAGCTCAAGCTAAGGCAAGCATCGAAACACCCGACGGCGCTGTCTTACCTGTAGAGGATGTAAGAACTTTTGTCGATGTATGGGATCGTATTAAAAAAGCCTATGTTGAGGAAGTGGATGATCAAACTTTACTCGAAAACGCAATCCGCGGTATGCTCTCTGAACTTGACCCACACTCCTCCTATCTTGGGCCTAAAGATTTTGAAGACCTACAAATCAACACTACCGGTGAGTTTGGCGGCCTGGGCATAGAAGTTGGTATGGAAGATGGTTTTGTCAAAGTGGTAAGCCCTATAGATGACACCCCAGCAATGAAAGCAGGCGTCGAAGCTGGTGATCTTATTGTAAAACTTGGTAAAAAGCCGGTAAAAGGTCTCACTCTAACCGAAGCTGTGGCTTTAATGCGCGGTAAACCAGGAACGCCACTCATATTAACCATTGTTCGTGAAGGCATGAGCCAGCCCATTGAAATCAAAGTGGTCCGAGATGTTATTAAAGTTAAAAGTGTACGTAATGAATCCTTAGACGATGGCTTTGGCTATATAAGAATTTCTCAATTTCAAGTGCATACGGGCAAAGATCTTGAAAAAAATATCGCTAAACTCTTCGAAGCAGGCCCATTAAAAGGCTTAATTTTAGATCTAAGAAATAATCCAGGCGGCGTCTTACAAGCTGCTGTTGATGTAAGTGACACCTTTTTAGATGATGGTTTGGTAGTCTATACCAAAGGCCGTTTAGCAAGCTCTAAAATTGAATTTAATGCAAAAGCAGGCGATGATCTAAAAGGTTTACCATTGGTGGTATTGGTCAATAGTGGCTCGGCTTCGGCTTCGGAAATTGTAGCTGGCGCTCTGCAAGATCATAATCGCGCCGTAGTTGTTGGCAAGAAAACCTTTGGTAAAGGCAGTGTGCAAACAGTGCTCCCTTTAGCTGAAGATAAAGCACTTAAACTCACCACTGCTCGGTACTACACGCCAAACGGCACTTCTATCCAAGCTCAGGGCATTGTACCTGATATTGAAGTAGGCTTAGCGACTCTCACCGAGGTAAAAGCTCAAAATGAGTACCGAGAAGCTGATCTTGCAGGTCATTTAACCAACGAAAAACTCGCCGAAGAAAAAAAATCAGAGAAACCCAAAGAGACTTTAGTGGAAAAAGACTACCAATTATATGAAGCACTTAATATTCTAAAAGCTTTGAGTTTTTCATACGAACGCAACAAAGGTGCTGAAGCAAAAAACCAAGAGAAACCAATGAAAACTAAGCAAGATAAGTCTTAATATAAGACTTAATTCCTGCGCTTAAACCACCTCTTGAGTCTTACTCAACTCTAAAGACTAGAGGTGGTTTACTTTATTTCTCATATTATAATTTTATTCATCCACAGTGTAACGCCCATACTCATCCAATGACCATTGCGTGCCTTGGTCATTAAGCGATAAAATATAGCCATCTTGTCCATCTTCGCAAATAATTGCTTGTTCAAGCTTTAAAGCTTGAAGCTGTGGCTGCATAAATTTATTGACCGACTGACAAATATCAGCAGTTTTAGGCTTAGTACCATTTGCTTGACTCGTAAGCACCATCTGTTGAGTATTCCAATAAATAGCCGCTTCGACCAAAGTGTGATGAACTGATTTTTTATCCACAGATGATTTAATATCGCCAAAATATGGCCAGGCAATTACCGCTAATGTGACCGCAATACCAGCTGCTACTAGCAGCTCCATTAATGTAAAACCTTGGGCTTTGTATTTTTGTTGTATTGTAAAACTTGCGTTTGTCATAATACTTCCTCGATTTGAGACTCAATAAATTAAATTTTAAAGCTGAGTGAGTATTTCACTGCGAGAAGCTCTACCAGCTCGATTAAATACATAAGCATATCGCTGCGTTGCAAAACGATTATTAATTGCATTACTGTGACTTGTAGGATCTGTGTTATTTCGCCGCATCGCAACCCGCAAAACACCATAGATTTGCGAACTCGCAAGCCTTGCTGCTGGCCCACAAAGTGTGCTGGGCAGTTGGTCACAAGGTAAAAACCAAATATCAGCAACTAAGTCAAGCTGAGCATATTGTATTTGTTGAGAATATATTGAATTGAAACGAGCTGTAGCTAACGGATCTTGCGGGCTATCAGTTGACATTTCGCCCTCTGCGGCCGAATCAATAAAGCCATCCATAATTGAAGCAATAGTAATTTCATTTTGGGTATTAAACGCAGTCCGCTGCATAAGCCGTTGCTGTTGAAATACACTCTGCCCAAGACCTGCCAGTATTACTGAAGAAGCCGTAAAACATATAAGAAATAAAGGCATTAAAAAGCCGTTAATCTGTTCAAAATTAAAATTTTGGACTTTATAATTCCCCACCGATAACCTCGTTTTCTTCTATTTGGTCCGCCACCAGTAATGGATTAAGACAGTTTGGAAATAAAAATCTTTTTTGACTAACTTGTCCACCCTTCAAAGCGATAGCTATATCTACAGCTTGATAACAATTGGCTAAGCCTAAATTCACACTAGTCACCGACCAATTGTCAACCTAAGTTAATATTGGCTGAGTATCGAAAATTAAGCGTTGATTCTTGTCTGTAGACAAATTATTGTCTGTGGACGAATTATTACGGGTATAATAGTTTGATCGGCAATAAACACTGTTGTTTTGCAAATAAAATTCATCTGTAGCCAAGCTGCCTGGTAACATACTAACCCCCAAACAATTATCCGTATTCTGCCCTGCCTGGTAACGAATCCGTATACGCTGCGGGTCTATAAATTCAACACCCACTTGCGAGCGTAAGATACTGGCTTGATGCAAACTCAGTTTTAATGTTGAATATAAAAAACTCACGCGTTTATTCGAGCTCATATCATGAGTTAAATGATGTGAAAAACCAACCTGTAGCCGAAGCAGTGACAATAAACTCATTACAATTAACAGCCCTAAAGTCGAAGCAATCATAAGTTCTAATAAGGTAAAGCCTTGGGTTTTAATACTGGGCATTAAAGATCGCATATTAAAAGTCTACTTGGCTGGTATGAGGAGCAATATTATGCCTATAAATACTATTATTAAAATTAATTGGAATAATAAATGGTTGTTCTTCAATAGTGATCACCATGCAAAGTACTTCAGCTCCAGCGCAAGGTCTAGTTTTTATATTGATGTTTTTATTTAAAATATGCAGCTGGTTATACAGCCAATTAAAATCAAATTGCATTAATTCTTGGGCACTACATTGGCGCTGATTACAGGTTTGAATATTTTCGCTTAACCCTGCATTTCTTAACCCTGTATTTAAAGTACTATTAGCAAAATATAAATCGTGCATGGCGTAATTGAGCCGACTTCTTTGAAAGTATTCTTGAGTGAGTTCAAGGGCCAATTGCCTAATACGCAAATTCTCACGGTAGTGATCTATTCGTACATAACCCTGAGCGACTACGCTATAAAATAATGTCAGCAAAGCTAACACCCAGACCACTTCAATTAAAGAAAAGCCTAGAGGTTGGCTATGCCTGTTTGATTGTAAATTGTTACAAGTTGAGTAAGGTATAAATAATTTCATGGAAAAACTCTGGCGATATATGAACCCTTTTTGACAGAGTTTGTACCGCTGTTCAAGTTATCAATTACAGAGTTATACAATGTGTGACCTATGCCGCAAAATAATATCAAGACGCTTTAAAGTACCTTATGATCAAGGTAATATGAGGTCAAGGTAAGATAAGGTCAAAAATTAAATACTTTTGTTACCTTAGGGTTGGTATATAATGAGCTGGCTGAGATTGCATGTTAGTATCACCTGTACTAACTAATGAGGCCAATATGAAATTAAATTGTTTAATGCTTGTAATCTGTTGTTTAACCTTAACTGCTTGTGGCAGCGACGACGAAACTCAAAACAACACACCTCAATTTGAAGATCAAAATGCAGATTTGGTAGCTTCAGATAACTTGGTGCTCAGCACTGCCTGCACTGATACAACAGTCACTTTAGGCCTGAACCAATCGGCGCAAGTTGAGTTTTTTCAGCGAGGCAATCAATTATTTTTTACCAGATTTGAATATGATAATCTGAGCTGTTCTGGGGCACCTAGTGACACTATTAGAGATGATGCTCGCCTAACTGGTCGCAACATCCAACTTGAAAATGGTATTACTACAGAGGTGCTTGACTACGAAGATGGCACTGCGCTTGAGTATTTTGTACGCGATAATAATAGCGCATTTATTTACTTCGACACCAACGGTTTTGAAGTAATCCAATTCTTTAGATAAAATCAAAGAGTTAAGCAATCAAGCCCCTAAGCCCACTCAAAAAGTGGTTGCACCCTCCTCTGGTGAGGATACAGCTTGTCGATACATAGCAAACAAATCTCTGCCCCACCCGGTTTGATGATGACTTAAATCTGGGGTAGTGATAATACGAGTCTTAAGCTCATCAGCTTCTGGCCCAAGCATTTCTAAGCTTCCATGAACCATATCAACTCGAATTCGATCACCAGATTTTATTTTGGCAATGGGTCCTCCAGCTAAAGCTTCAGGGCTTAGATGCAACACAATCGGCACCTTACCAGAGGCGCCAGACATACGGCCATCAGTGACTAAAGCAACTTTATGGCCTGCATCTAGCAAATTCCCAAAAACTGGCATAAGCCCGTGCATTTCAGGTATACCACATGCTTTTGGCCCCTGATATCTTAACACCACGACTAAATCACGATTCAGCTGGCCTTCGTGATAGGCTAAATGAATTTCTTCAGACGAGTTAAATACTAGTGCTTGTGCCTCAATGCAATGCAGACTCGGATCAACCGCTGAGTTTTTAACAATACCTCGACCCAAATTACCAGTCATTAAACGTAAACCACCAGTTGCATCAAAAGGCTCGTTATAACCTCTTAGCACACTTGTATCATGACTCTGGGCTTTTTCAGGGCCTTGCCAAATAAGCTTACCGTCTTTATCTAACTGCGGCGCTTGAGTGTAAGCTGCAGAGAAATGACAGCCCATAACTGTTGGAATATCATGCATAAGTCCGGCATCTAAGAGTTCTTTAAATAAAAACTGAGTGCCGCCAGCTTGCTGAAAGGCATTAATATCCGCAGGTCCATTAGGATAAATTTTCGCTAGTAAGGGAGTAAAATGAGAAATTTCATCAAAATCGGACCAATTAATAATAATTCCAGCAGCGCGAGCAATTGCGATCATATGAATGGTATGGTTGGTTGAGCCACCTGAAGCCATAAGTGCGACTAAACCATTTACAATACAACGCTCGTCAATTATTTCCCCAAACCGATAACCAGGTTTATCGACCAATTGGGCTAACCGCCTGGCCGACTCTTGAGTGAGCTGGTCACGTAAACTAGTGTATGGCGCAACAAAACTTGTGCCAGGTAACTGCAAACCCATGGCCTCAACCACCATTTGGTTGGTATTAGCCGTACCATAAAATGTACATGTGCCTGGGCTATGGTAACTTTCAAGTTCTGCTTGCATCAATGCATCTTTACCCACATCTCCAGCTGCATAAGCTTGACGCACTCGTACTTTTTCTTTGTTAGGCAAACCAGAAGGCATGGGTCCGGCTGGCGCTAGCATTAAAGGCATATCACCGAAATGTAGGCCGCCTATCATCAAACCAGGGACAATTTTATCGCAAATCCCAAGCAAGAGAGCGCCATCAAATATGCGATGGGTCAACCCAATAGCTAAACTTTGCGCAATTAAATCGCGGCTAAATAAAGAAAGCTCCATGCCCACTTCACCTTGAGTCACCCCATCACACATGGCTGGAACCCCGCCTGCATATTGACAAGTATGACCAAGTTCAGCAAAGGTCTGCTTAATTATTGCTGGAAAGTGCTGAAAAGGCTCATGAGCTGATAACACATCGTTATATGCTGAAATAATACCAAAGTTACTATGACCTTCTTGCAGCATTTGTGCTTGACTTGCTTTGGAACAACCAGCTACGCCATGCGCTAAGCTGCTACATGACATTTTTTTAAGTCGATTAAAACCAAAATCCTTTGAAATTCTTTGTAAATAAGCCTGGCGAGATGTTTGACTTCTATCAATTATTGTATCAGTAACTGCTTGAAGTTTTGGATGAACACTCATAACTCAAACTCCTATGAATTGGTTGGTTTAGGTAATAATGTATTGGACTAAATGTATTGGACTATAGGCTGATGAAAGCTATTCGGACCAATAGATAGTAATTGGCCGCGGACTTTGCGTTAATAATTGCGCAATCGGATAATCTTGCGCTTTAGTATCGCCTGCTATGACTTGATCTAAAATTACTTTTTTCTTGGTACCAGTTACATATAAACACAAGGCTTGGGTTTGCAACAATGCAGATAAAGACCAGCTCACCCGACGCTTGGGCTCACTTGGCGCTTGGGTACATACAAATTCTGCTTTATCTTTGCATTGCACGCTTTGCTGGCTCGCTTCACAGCCTGGAAAAAGCGAAGCAAAATGACCATCCTCACCCATCCCAAGCAAAACTAAGCTTAAAGGCTTTTGTAATGCAGACATATGCTCGCCGAGTGCCTTGATGCTTGGAGTTTGTGAGCCTAGTTGCCATTGCCACTCATTTTTCCATAAAGGAAACCAGTTCACCTGAGGGTGTTGGCTCAGTAAGCATTGCCACAGCATGGCAGCATTAGAGCTTGAGTCTGAGTCAACCACACAGCGTTCGTCGGTTAAACTTATTTGCAGCTTATCCCAAGGGAGATTCGCTTTTGCTAAGAGTTTATAAGCAGGCAGTGGTGTTGAGCCACCAGAGAGTAATAAACTAGCGTTGTCTTGCTCTGTCAAGGTTTTACTGACCTGCTCAACAATTGCTTCCACTACTTTATGTGCAAGTTGTTCGCGGTCTGCGGTGACTACCCATTTAATATTTGAATGATCGCTCACAATAAGACTTTCTCCACAATTGAATTTATAAAATACTATTTGAATGAGAGAGCTTAGAGCTCGTTTGCTCAACCTAGGCTCTCAAGCTTACTAAAATGTACCGGGATTATGCCAAATATAACCATCTCGTGCTAATAATTGATCGGCTTCTAATGGCCCCCACGAATTTGGCGAATAGGGAACCGGCTTAGAGCCTAATGATTCCCAACTACTTAATATAGGGTCAATCCATTGCCATGCGGCGCTAATATCTGCTTCACGCATAAATAAGGTTAAATCACCTTCCATGACATCAAGAATTAAACGTTCATAGGCATCCCATTGCTTCTTGCGTTGCTCACGGGCGCCAGCATCAAGGTTTAAGACAATGGGCTCTAAGTTCATACCACGTCCAGGTGATTTACCATTCAGAAATAATTTAATAGTCTCTTCCGGCTGTAAGGTAATAATGAGACGGTTAGCAAACATCATACTATTCGTATTATGAAATAACTTATGCGGCACATTTTTAAACTGTATAACTATTTCAGAGGACTGACGCTTTAAACATTTACCGGTTCTCAGGTAAATTGGCATGCCCGCCCACCGCCAATTATCGATCATCACTTTCATGGCCACAAAAGTTTCAGTATGAGAGTCTTCTTTGACGCCAGGTTCATCTCGATAACTTGGATTGCCTTGATTGCCTATATCTAAATATTGGCCACGAACAGTTTGGTTCATTACATCATGGCCTTGCATGGGTCTTAGGGATTGCAAGACTTTTAATTTTTCATCACGCACAGAAAAGGCATCTAATTTGGCAGGTGGCTCCATAGCAACAATACACAAAAGCTGCAAAAGATGGTTTTGCACCATATCTCGCAGTGCACCTGTTTGGTCGTAATAGCCTGCTCTGGTACCAATAGCCAAAGACTCGGCCACCGTAATTTGAATATATTCAATACGGTTATTGCGCCATAAAGGCTCTAAAATAGTATTGCCAAAACGCAGTGCCATTATATTCTGTACGGTTTCTTTACCCAAGTAATGATCTATACGATAGGTTTGTTCTTCCGAAAAGGTTTTAGCCAGTTGATCATTAATTTCGGTTGCTGTTTTTAAATCACGGCCGAGGGGTTTTTCTACCACAACTCTGGTTTGGGGCGTTACGCAATTTTTTTCACCTAAATGTTGGGCAATTGGACCATACAGCGAAGGTGGTACAGCCAAGTAATAGACTCGCACACGATTTGCTTGATCTTTAAAAAATTGAGTAAGGCGCTTGTAGTCGTTGGCGGTATTGAGATCCATTTCTAATAAAGAAATTTTACCTATAAATATGTGCCAACTCTCTGGAGGTTTTTTTGGATTAAAGTCTTTTGCCTCAATATATTCAGTAATACTGTGAGCAAATTCTTCTAAAGATGTTTCACTGCGGGTGACAGCTACAAGTCGTAAGTCATCCGGCAAAACGCCTTTATTAAATAACGCGTATAACGAGGGGAAAAGCTTACGCCGAGCCAAATCCCCTTGACTCCCAAAAACCACCATATCTAAAGGTTTGTCCTGCAGACGAGACATAGAACCACTCCATAATTGACACTCAACACATTCTCAGCATAAAGCTATAGATTTTTTAGACCAGTAAGACAAGAGCTTAGGTTTAAGTTGCTTGACTTTTCTCATTTGACGCCAAAATGTATCATCCATGATCAACTTTGGCTTAATCCACATCCATGTGGATCCAGATTCAAAAAATCAAGCAATTCAAGCCTAAGGTCACAGTAAGACTGACTAAAAAATTTATTTTAATACTGAATTTTCCATATTATAAAGAAAGATATTTAAACGAATGAGCTGATTTAGTTAAATTTTCAACGTTTTGAACTATTCTTGTATAGAATTATTATATGCCAGTCTTTGTCCAAGGAAGTACAGCAATGTTTGTTTATAGTCAGTTACAATCACGTAAATGTCTGCAGGTATTAACTCAATGAAATACCTTAATAGATTTGACTCTAAAAAGCTACTTATTGCCTTGTTGTACCCACTTGTGCTCTTGTCGAGCTGTGCAACTTGGGCAATTGATATCAAAGTGGTAAATGAAGATCAAAAACCACTAGCTCATGCTTTAGTAGTGGTGCATCTTAACAAACAACGACAACTAGCAACAGACTTAGTTGAAATTGAACAAATCGATCGCCAGTTTAACCCGCAAGTGCGAATAATTGATAGTGGGCAATCGGTTGATTTCCCAAACAGAGATGAAACCCAGCACCATGTTTACAGCTTCTCTAAAGCCAAAACCTTCGAAATAAAGCTTTATAAAGATACCCCAATAGAGCCTATTCAATTTAGTACCCCTGGAATTGTCGCATTAGGCTGTAACATACATGATCAAATGCAAGGCTTCATTCATGTGTTATCAGCTTATGAACTAGGTTTTTACTCAAACGACCAAGGTATGGTTGATTTAGACTCGCAACTCAACCTGGCAGATATTCAAAGCCTAGAAGTTTGGCATATAAAACAACGCATACCTTTATCCAAACGACAAAAAATTGCCATAACTTCAATAAATTCCCTGAATGGGCAACCACTCGTTGTTGAATTAGCAATACGCCCAGTGAAATTAAAACAGACCAACAAAACCTTTGGTACCAGTAAATTTTGATACAGATTTTTAAGCGCAAACATAATGGAAAGTACACACTATTCAAGCGTGCTGCTACTCTTCGAGGGAAAATTATTCGCTTGATGACATTGACTTTGCTCAGCTCAACTTTAGCCATTCTAGCTACTGCATGGATCACAACCACCCAGCATGCACATGACTCGATGAATAAAGAAATTAATATTGCCCAGAGCATTTTACAACGTACTTTAATGTCGCTTAATGATCAGTTGACTAATTCAGCTCAGCTGCTTACTGCAGATTTTGGTTTTAAACGAGCGGTTGCAACTCAAGATAAAAACACCATGGAAGATGTACTCAAAAACCATGGTTCTCGAATTCAGGCCGATCTTATGGCAATCATTGATCTTGAAGGTATGGTCATTGCCAGTACAAGTGATGACTTATTAGAAAACAATTCAATATCTGAAAAATCACTACTCGCTCACTCGCTTGAAGATGAGGGTGCCCTGTCTTTTATCGAGCTTAATAAAAAACTTTATCAAGTGATTTTGTTACCTGTAAAAGCGCCAAATAATATAGCAATTGCTATGGTTGGTTTTAAAGTTGACGAGGGTTTTTTAGAAGAACTCTCAATGACGACCCATCAGCTATTGACCTTAACCTTAAGCCCATTGTCTGAAAAAAAGTTTAATCCATTTACCACTCAAGATTTGACAATTACCACTCTTACTCCCGAGGAGTTTCAAGATTCAAAGCAACATTATGGTACAACCGTCAATTTTTTAGAAATTTTATTCAATGCAGAACATGTATTTATTTCACAATCCAATATAATTCATCAATCACCAAGTATTCGGGTAGTTTTAACTATTTCAAAAAACGCTCAAAGTATCTTTGCAAACTTTATACGCTTACAAATTCAAATTACTCTAATTGCAATGTTAGCCATATTGCTTGGACTCATTACAGCTCGAATTATTGCCAAAAATATTACTCGACCATTAAGAGAACTTGCAACTAACGTCCAAAGAATATCTATAGGTGAATATACCTCAATACCTCGACCAGATGATAGCACTTCAGAAATTATTGAATTAGCCGAAGCTTTCACCATAATGCAAGATAAAGTGCAAACACGTGAAGCCAGCATTAAATTTCATGCCGAGCATGACACACTGACGGGGCTACTCAATCGAGATAAAATTATTAGTGTGTTTTCCCAAAAAATACAACAGCAGAGTAAATTCAAAGTCATTTGTTTCAAAATTATGGAATTACGCAGTATTTTTGATATCTTTGGTTATAGTATTGGCGAGTACTTGATTATTGGCGTGGCAAATAGACTTAAAGATTTTCGTGGGCAGACAGCTCGCTTAAACGGCGGTGAGTTCTTATGGATTCCTGATGCTTGGGAATCAACCGATGCGCTTATGAATTTTAAATCTATTTTAGAGCTGCCTTATTTTATTGAAGACCAAACCATACGCATCCATTTAGCGCTGTCAGAAATTCAAGCCCCTCAACATGCCAACGAAGCTGGTGCCCTACTGCGCCGTATCAACATAACCGGTGATGCAGCACAGCAATCAATGATTCTCTATTCCACCTACTCTGAAAAACTTGAAAATGATTATTTGTTAAAACTTGAGATTTTAAACGAACTTAAAAATGAGATTCGCTCGGAAAACCCACGGTTTACTCTTAATTTTCAACCAAAAATAAGATTACCAACCTTCAAAGCTGAACGGGCAGAGGCACTTATTCGCTGGACCAGTGAACGCCTTGGCTTTATTCCACCAGATGTGTTTATACCTATTGCAGAACAAGCTGGACTTATTCATTCGATTACAGAATGGGTTATCAAAGAAGTTATTAAGGCCCAAAAAAATTGGCAAGCAGAAGGTATTAATATTCAAGTAGCGATTAATTTATCAATTATCGATATAGAAAACGATAATATGTTGCCATATATTGTCAACCAAATGATTATTAATGATATTCAGCCCAACGCCCTTTCCTTTGAAGTAACCGAGGGTGAATTGATGAATAACCCACAAAATGCAATCAAACAACTCCAAGCCTATAGAGACCAAGGCTTTGATTTAAGTATTGATGATTTTGGTACCGGCTATTCATCACTCGCTTATCTTAAAAATCTGCCAATTGGCGAACTGAAAATTGATAAAGCCTTTATTTTAAAGCTTGGCACCGAAAAGAATGATCAAAGCATTGTAGAGACAGTATTAAGTTTAGCCGCCCGCTTTCAGCTTGAGTCAGTAGCCGAGGGTGTGGAGGATTTACAATCACTTAATTTATTAATTGAATGGGGCTGTGAATGGGCTCAAGGATTTTATATCGCTCGCCCAATAGCACAACATGAATTTGCACAATGGTATAAGGACTATGATGGCGGCAAGATATTTCAACAAGCCTTCTTATAAAGTTTCTAATCAAACTTTTTATAAATTACACTGTAAAAAATGGTGTCAATTATTTGGGTTATTTTTAGGTACATCGATTTTTGCATCAAGTAGTTTGTGTTTAGCACAAACCTACAAACCCGGGAAACTTATTGCTACCTCTGGTATCAATCAGCTTGAAGGCAGCGGTGGTGGCGGGCTTGTACCTTGGGCGACACTTACGGGCTATGATACCCAAGATCAAACCTCACTTGGGCTATTTTCATCTGTTGCCAGTGTTGATGATTATCGCTTTCAAGCATGGGGTATTGGCGCTGGCTTTAAAGATCGGTTTGAACTCACCTTTACTCATCAAAATTTTGATTTAACACGTATAGGCGGCGATATTAAACAAAATATTCTTGGCGCAAAAGTACGTCTCTATGGTGATGTAGTCTATTCTCAATGGCCACAAATAAGTATTGGTGTACAACATAAGAAATTACTGGATCCAGCAGTAGCTAGCCTGCTTAATGCAAACGATACCGACTCCGGTAATGACTATTACTTAGCAATGACTAAAGTTCATCTTGGTGCTTTAGCTGGATATAACATTGTTTGGAATTTAACTGGCCGTTTCACCAAGGCTAATCAAATGGGTTTGCTTGGCTTTGGATCTGCAGAGCAAGACTCTCATGAGCTTATGTTAGAGGGTTCGGTTGGTCTTTTACTGTCAAGAAAACTTGCAATTGGTTTTGAATTTCGACAAAAGCCAAATCATTTAGCTTTGCAAGAAGACCATTGGCGGGATGTTTTTATAACCTACCTACCGAATAAAAGTGTGAGCTTTACTTTAGCTTGGGCCGACCTTGGAGATATTGCAGGCGCTTTAAATCAACAAGGTATTTATGCTTCTATTTCAGGATCTATTTGGTAAAAGGATTTTACAATGACGTTATATCGTTCCATACGAGTTACAATTATTGCAACTGCTCTAGTTATTTACTCAGGCTGTGCTCATCAACCAGAAACCCTCTACACACAAATAGGTGGCCAACCAGCTATAGACCAAATAGCCGACTCTTTTATTCACGAAATTGAATTTAATGAAGATGTAATTGCCTATTTTAAAGGCGTGGATATTAAAGCATTTCGTCAACACTTTACTTCCCATTTATGCATGACCTTAGATGGTCCATGTGAGTTTAAAGGTAAAAATATTAAAGAGGCCCATGCGGGCATGGGTATAAATACAGCAGATTTTAACACCACAGTTGACTTACTTGTTAATGCCATGACCTCAACGGGCATTTCCCATCGATTACAAAATAAAGTTTTGGCCCGCCTTGCCCCTATGCGTAAAGATATTATTGAGCCTGATGGAAATTAACAAAGCAGTTTATTTTTAATTAAACATAAATTTTAATTATGCTGCTAAATTATTAATATTTGGTATACGGATTTTTTGGCCTTCGTATAAAAGATCTGGATCTTGTATAATTTCTTTGTTCGCTTCAAAGAGCTTTATATGCAGCGAAGAGTCTTTATAAAAATGCTGGGCTATTTTAGATAAGGTATCTTCTGCTTGGACTTCATAAAATTGGGTAATATTTTTAAATGGTGGTTTATCAAGCCGCTCTAAATCCACCCGCTCCACACCTTTAATATTACCGGCCATTAAGGCTATTTTTTCTGCAGCCGCAACACTTTCGGCCTTGCCTTTGAGATGCGCAACCTCAGCTTCAACTACTACTTCTAAATTCTGCACACCTGGATTATTTTTTTCTAGATGTTGCTTAATTTTTTCTGGAGCTTGTGATGTTGAATCAAAAACTTTATCGCCTACATTTCTTGCGAAATCAAATAATCCCATACGAATCTCCTTGTTGGAATATCTATTAAATCAAATTTAGAGTAATAGGCATGATGTGAATGCTTAATCAAATCTTGCAGGATTATTGAGCATATTCTTGATCAACCAGAAATCGCTATATCACCAAATCTAACACTGGGTAGATAAGCTGACTTTTGCCAAGTCCAAGCCTGTGTATCACCAATACATTGAATTTTTAACAGCATTTCTAAAAAATTACCCGCAAGGGTAATACCACGAATGCTTTGTTGTCGCTGGCCATCGCGACATAAATATCCTGAAGCTCCAAAACTAAAATCGCCAGAAATTGCATTGGCTCCAGAATGTAAACCAGTTAAATCAGTAATTTCGAGATAGCTACCAGCCAATAATTCACTGGCTAAAGCACTGCCAGGGCTAATCGCTAACTGATGCGGGGAAACATTAAGGCTTGATTGTGGCGTGCGACTCGCATGGCCTGTATTGGCTGTGTTTAAAGTATTGGCGGTCATGGAATTATGTAAAAAAGACACTAATGTACCTGATGCGATTATAGAAGTTGTTTGACAAGCTAAGCCCTCTGCATCTATTAAACTAAAGCCTAAACCTTGGTTATTGATTGGCTCATCGTAAAGACTCAACTCTGTAACTGCCACCTGTGAATTAAGCATATCTTTCCAGCCACTGATGCCATCGACCACTGATTTACCAGAAAATAATGAGCTGAACACATTAAATAAGCTACTTAAGCACTCAGTACTAAAAATAATATCATGATGCCCAGAGGCAATAGGCTCGCCTGCCAGCATAGCGGTAATAGCAGCTTCAACCTCGGTTATAATTGATTCTGCATTCAGTTGGCTCTGCAAGCGTGCGCCATGGCCAAAACCTTCCATAGCATTTTTATCGCCTTGTTGACCTAATGCATAAGCATAAAGCATAGCAGTGCGTGCTTGTTCACTCACATCTACACCTTTATTGGAGACTATTCGACGTTTATGCCATTGCGAAACAATACCGTTATAGGGGCAGCTAGTAATGTATTTGGCCGACAACAAACGGCTTTCTAACTCAATTAAAGTTTGAGCAAATGTTTCCACTGAGGCTGTTTCTGCTGGAGCCCGGCTGCCATCGTCTTCTACACTCTGCTCAATTGTTTGAATGTGTTCGTGATGGTTTTCTTGGGCGAATTGTGCATTTTCAAAAGCTCTATCAACCAGCCATTGAATCGATTGTTGGTCCACAGCCTGGGTATAAGCCAAGCCCACGCGATTATCTTTAATAATTCTTAAACCGTAAGTTGAGACATGGCTCAGTTTTTGCTCGGATAACTCGCCCTGCTTAGCCTTGAAACTTAATTGACTTTCTTCATCGATAAGTATTTCTACAGCGCCGCCATGTGGTTGCGCTGTAGCAAAAATCCTATCGATCACGGCTGTTTGAGCTTGCATTGCCGATTGGCTGTTGTTTGCTGTATTAGTCTTTGTCATTAGGCATTGCCTCCCACTAAGATATCGTCCACTTTCAAGCTGGGCTGGCCAACGCTGGTTGGAATACTGCCACTTACTGAGCCACACATACCACAGGCTAATTTAAAGTCATCCCCCACCATACTAATTTTTTTCAGCACCTCTGGGCCTGTACTAATAAGTGTGGCTGCTTTCACTGGATAAGTAATCTTACCTTTTTCAATCATATAGGCTTCGACTACTGCGAAGTTAAATTCACCAGTGCCTGGGCTTACCGAGCCACCACCAAGATGGCTGGCATAGAGCCCGTAATCAATTGAGGCAATCATATCTTCTAAGCGATCACTGCCGGCTTCGATAAAAGTATTACGCATGCGTGATGCGGGAGCATACCGGTAGGATTCGCGCCGACCAGAACCGGTGCGGGCGTAGCCTGTTTGCTCAGCGCCAATTTTATCCACTAGAAAAGAGGTTAGCTTACCGTTGGTAATCAGTTGGGTACGCTGGGTTTCTAAGCCTTCATCGTCAATATTAATTGACCCCCAATTATTGGCGCTACGGCCTTCATCAACAGCATTGACTACCGGCGAGGCAATCATTTCGCCCATTTTATCGTGAAAAACTGACGCTTTTTGGGCAACTGAAGTGGTTTCTAATAAGTGGCCACAAGCTTCATGAAAAATAACACCACCAAAACCGGGGCCCATAACTACCGGCATATGGCCTGATGGACATGGTTTAGCGGTTAAATTTACCAAGGCCTGCCGACTAGCCTCTTCACCCATAATCTGCGGATCAATACGCTCAGCTAACTCCCAACCAAGCATGCCCCCATCATTCCAACTGCCGGTGGCTTGGCGGCCATCGGCCGCAATAGCAGTAAGCCCACAGCGTGAGTAATGACGATTATCTTCTATAGCCAGCCCTTCTGAATTAAAAATTTGCACCTCTTGTTGCCTTTGCAACACAAAGCTTTTAGATTTTATAATTTTTGCGCTAACACCCCGGGCGGTTTTATCCGCTTGTCGAAGTAAATCAACTTTAGCTTGCAGATAGGTATCTGTAGCTAACTCAAGCCGCGCAGAATGACGATCACTAGTTGTGACCTCTTGGCGCATGGGTTGAGTTTCAACTCGCTGAGCTCGTTGATCGCCACTGGCAAGCTGTTGAATAAGCTGACATAGCTTGTGCGACTCAAGACTATTGGTATAAGTGTATAAAACTTTATCGCCAAAAATTAAACGAATGCCAATGCCGAAATCTACACCAGAGCGCACGCTATCTACAGCTTCATTGAGTAGATTAACGCCATTGGTCATATTTTTTTCCACAAATAGCTCTACAAAATCGGCGCCTAATGATACACCTTGATCAATAGCAGTTTGTGCAGTAGCAAATGACAGCATACTTCATATCCTTTTAAAATTGACTTGTGTTGCTAGGGGAAACAATCGCTTTGGCATAGTTTTTTGACGAATTAACTGCCAAGTCTTGCCAAAGTCTGTAGACAACATAACTTCTTGATCACCGCAAATTACCACAATTTCAGTATCCAAGGATGCTGCAGGCACTAGTCTGTCACAGGTCAGTGGTAACTTAGCAATTGCCTGCCATGATTTGCCGTTATCTGTGGAGCTCAGTACCGGCACAGCGGTTTGTTCTACCCATTTGTCGCCTAAGGCTTCATAATGTTGACTCGATCCAAGTCTTAACATTTGACCTGCTTGAGTTTTATACAAACCTTTGCCGGTAGGAGTTGTGGACTCCATTGGCAGCCATAGAGAAGATATTGTGGAGTCTAAAACTTCATATGTAGATTGATTGGTCAAAAAATTAGGGCTTTCGCGTAATATTAAGCCATTTGGCTGACTATACAATGCAGTATAATTTTTATCTTTACTATAAATCCATCGCTGGCCAAGTTGATTAAAAGTATATTGTTGGCTATTAAAATATAACTGCAACCCAAGATCAGATTTTCTGATAATCGGTAATTGAGTGTGCGAGTTAAGCTGTACTTGACTGGGTTTTTTAAGCGTTAAAGTGTTTGTCAATGCTTGTGTTTTCAAATCAAAGCTATATACCTGGTAATTTTTATCATTCATGGTGATTAAGCCGAGCTGATGTTGGTTGAACTTAAATAATTTAAAAATATGCTGGTTAGCTGGGATTTGTGATATTTGCTGAATTATTTTACCAGTTTGGCTATCAAACATAACCAAAAAACCATCTTCGCCTGCGGCCAGCCATGTAGCAGCCTCGTATTCTAACAAATCATGGATATGATGCGCTTGTTGGTTAGTGTGTAAATACACAGTTTTACTTTGAGTTAAATTTTCCACCAAACCAAATTGACCAAATGCATACAAGTCTGCATTACTCATTCGCTCTACACCGTTAATGCGGCCTGACTCTTGAATTAACTTGACAGTGGCTGTATTAACTTTTGGCAGCTGTGCAGCAAGGTTTATAGGCTTCATTGGTGTGTTGCGGAGATGCTGTATTTCTGCTTGTTGTTGAATGACTTTATTGACAATAGTTTCACCAACACTTGCATTGTTGACCACTGCTACAGCAAAATCCACTAAATCTTGGGATAAGGCTGAAGGTTGGGCAAATGGGTGATAGATAATACTGCCAAGATTATTAATAACACCAGGCTTAACATAAAAAGTTGCAAAGCTTGGCGGCATAATTGATTTGGCATAAAAGGTAGAATTACCCACAGTTTGTTTAGCATAAAACAAACCAACTGTGTAGCTCCCAGCAGGCACCATACCCACATATTCTTGCGTGCTGGTCAGTGAGGGTAAAGCCTCTAACACCACAGCTTCTGTATTATCATGTGGCCATAACACTAGCTGGTTCCATGATTTAATTGGACCAACAATTCTATTAGTATTAGTTATAGTTTGTGCGACCACTAAAGCATTTGGCTTAGCCGTACTTACTGGCGCTAAACTACAACCTTGCAAGCTTAACAGAGTAATAGCTAAACAATGTATTATTAGAACAAGCGGCTTGGAGTTAATAGTAAACACTCTTTTCATAATGGTTAAATTATGAGTATAGCAATCAGCTGATAACTTAATCAGCTGATCAGTGTCTAAACCTTATTTATCTGAGCAATCTTATTTATCTAAGTAATGATGTCTAGGACAAGTTACAGGAATATGCCATTTCTCTTGGCCGTTTAAGAGTTGCTGCTTCTTCTTGAGGCGTGAATTGAGGCGCAGGTTGTGAATTGTCCTCAACTCTTAAAGTTTCTAATGTGGAAATTTGACCAAGGCGAGCAACAGCTGTGTTATCAAAGCTGTTATTGCGTAAATCTAAACGGGTCAATGTGGGTGGGTTTTGGGCTTGAATTATTTGATCTACTTGATCGTTACCTAGCCCTACATGGGTAATGCTCAATGCTCGTAAGTGAGAAAATTTTGCCAGCGTCTCGGTTGCATATTGATCAAAACAACCTGATTTATTGAGCGTTAGTGACTCAAGTTGCGGGAGTCCGGTTAAACCATTTAAATCACTGATATACAATACTCCAGTGTCGGATAAATCAAGTGCTGTCAGTTGACTTAGGCTGGATAATTGGGCCAACTCTGAGGGCATTGCTGGTCCCTCTGCAGTGGTTGAATGGGGCAGCTTAAGCTCTTGTAAATGAGATAATTGACTAATAGACTTATAGATACTTGGTCTAAAAATACACTTGGCTAGCCTCAAGGCAGTTAAGCTGGCAATAGAGCCAAGAGTTGTACACGTTGATACACCAAGTGATGTTTGCGCAATTGAAAGCCTTTGTAAATTGGTGAGCTGATTAAGCGACTGAAAATGATCCACGCCTTGTGGCCCATATGCTTGACTGGCAGTACTACTAGATAACACACAATCATCTAAATCTAAGCCAGTTAAGCTCTCGCTTAGATAAGGCAAATAACTTAAAAAATCAGGCCTTGCCTCACGCAACATTAAAGTTTGTAAAGGCGTTCTTAATGCTATTAACTGCTCGAAAAGCGTTTCAGGCTCAACCTCTGAAGTAGTGGTGGTATTGGCAGGAATAATAGCATAATGTTTTGGCTGTAAATGGGGCTCAATAGCTTGGCACAGCCTATTATCAACAGCAGTACACATGGCTCTATTTGCCCTCAATCGATTTTTTATGGCATCAAAGGCAAGATCACGGTCAACTGGAAATTGTGCTCTAAGCTGCGGGTCGGCGCATGCCTGTGCTTCAGAAGTTTCTAACCAAGCCATATTTACTGGGCTATGAAAAAACGGAATACTATCAAAGTAATCTTGAGCTAACTGTGACTCTATTGCTAAAGTTTCGGGTGTGAGCTCCACAGGATTTTGCTGAGTTTGGACATTGTGCAAATGCTGTCTGCGGGGCGACATATCAATTGATTGGTATTCAGGGGTTACAACCGGAGTTCGACCTGATACTGGTTGAACCGAATTGTGTGAAAACTCATCTGGCTGATTAATTGATTGCTGAGGCGCATAGCTCTGTGAAGATTGTATTGGATTCATAATTAAAACCGAGTAATTGTATGAATCCATTCATCTGAGATTATTGAGCGGCTCCTATTGAAGCACAAATTGAGACAATTAAGCTTAAGACTATATTCAATAGAAGAATAAATAGCAATAATTTTTTAACTTTTAACTTACGGGAAAAACACTATAGTTTATGGGCCAAAAGTGGCAACTATTTAAAGCCCCTTTATATCTAGGTTGGGCCAAATATCCAACCAGTTTTTTTCAGTCATGCGTCGATAATACTCATCTCGCTTGGGTCTTGTTGGATTTATATTCACCTCACCTGCTAGTAGGCTCTGCACGCCTAATGGCGCTATAAGTCGCAAAGAGTCATCATCTTCAAGTGTTACTCCAATCATAGTTTCCACTTCAACCCAATAGGTTAAAGCATCCGCTGTGGACACGTAAGCATTATCATTATTCCGTAAATGCATATAGGCTTGATTCTTCACTGACCAAGGCTTGCCTGTTGTCTCAATTAAACAATCTTCAAGCACTACATCTTTTTCAGGGTTTAAATTCAGTGCATTACAATAGATAAGATCTATATCGTTAAGTGGGGTTAACGTAGTTTTATGATGTAAAAAATCCCACACTAAATTTCGCACAAAGCCTGCAGCAATACACCAATCCATTAAACATAACTCACGAGCTCGGTATAAAGCCTCCATTCGCTGGGGCTGATCTGCAATCAATTGCATAATGAAACTTTTTTGAGCATCTAAGTCTGGCAGATGAGTTACCAGAGCTTGTTGATTAATATTTGCAACCTGGTTTGACATGAGTTTATCTCGTTGAAGCATATTTTTTATAAAATCTTTGGGCAAATCGATCTGGGTTAAGCATACGTAAATGCTCAGCACTTACAGGTGCAGCAGTTATTTCTAATATTTGGTGCGCGAGAACTTCAGCCAGTAAGGGGCTGAGCATACTGCCTTTGGCAGCTAAAGCGGTCAAGCTAAACATATTTGAGCCCATCTCTGGGAAGATGTTACCAACTAAGGGTAAGTAATCAGTTGTTTGTAAGCGAGTGGCGGCATAGCCTTTGACGATTGCTTGACGGTATTCTGCTGTGGCATCTGCAGATAAATTAAAACTTGTGGCAAGCTTGGTAATATTTGACTCATGATCTTGGTCAGACACACCTTGATCAAAAGTGTCTGGATAAAAGCTACTGCCGATAGATTGGTAACCATCAATACAAGGTGTGATATACGCAGAACCACACATTACCTGTTGAATTGCCTGCAATGGCAAATGAGCACTTGCACTAAGCACACTACTCTGACCGGCGATTGGCCTTAAAGGATAGCGATAATGACTGGTTTTATTGGTATCTGCCCCCAAAAGCCTATTACCAAATTGGGCAAATAAATCTATGGATTGCGCACCAGTGGCAAAAACTAAAGTATCAAAATTATAATCAAACTGCCTAAAGTCTGTTGATAAAGACCCTGTTGATAAAGACTCTGCTTGAGCGGATTGACGAGTAAATTTTAAATTCCATTGCGGGCTTATTTGGTCTGTGCGCTTAATTGTTTGTAACTGATGTTGCCCATGAAATTCAATTAAATCATGAGTTGATACAATATAGTCTGCTAACAACTTTGGCTGAATAATTCCAGCTTGCGGTAACACTATACCTAAAGTTTGCTCATCTTTAAGCTGCAGCCAATTTGATGGCCAAGTTTGCAGTAATTGCCTCGATTGCGCTTTCGAAAAATGAGTATGCATCACACCGGTTTGATGAAAACCTTTAAACCCTGCTTGTGTCAGTTGACTGTAAAAATTACAGGCATAACTGTATGCTTGTTCAAAAAACTGATTAAAAGCATTAGTAACATAAGCGGGCTTGAGATACACCACATGGGCATGATTCGCTGAAGCGCCCATCATTGGCTGCAAGGCTTGGTCAAACAAATGCACTTTCTGGCCTTTCGAGGCCAGTTTATGGGCTAAAATTAAGCCTGCGTAGCCAGCACCTATAATAGCAATCGATTTTGCTGAAGTGGGTGCTGAAGTGGGTGGCTTAACAGCCGCTAGCGGCTTGCCCAGTTTGCCACAGATCATTTCACGCTTATTATAGCCAGGAGTTTTCCGTATATTAAACCCAGCTGCAGTTAAACCACGACGCACAAAGCCTGCGGCGGTAAAACTTGCCAAGGTAGCTTGTGGATTTGAATGGTCAGCAATGGCTTGAAATAACTCTTGAGTCCAAAAATCTTGATTTTTACTTGGTGCAAAGCCATCAAGCAACCATGCGTCCACTGTAAAACTATATTTAGATAAGGAATGACAGCCATCGCCGTATAAAAGTCTTAATTCAACATCTGCAAACTCTAGCGTATGGCAACCTACCCACGGTGGCGGCAATTGCTCTAGAAATAATTCGACTAAAGGCAGTAATTCAGGCCGATTAGTATACACCTGCAGTAGTTGATCGCTAGTCAAAGGCGCTATTTCGAGTGAAAAATATTTGAGCTTATCAGACACTTTATTGAGTTTCTCAGGCTGCCCTGCCCTAAACTCACGCCATAATTGCCAGACTCTAAAAAAGTTAAGCCCAGCGCCAAAGCCAGTCTCACCAATAACAGGGTTTAACCCTGCTTGCCATTGTTCAAGTAATTGATTGCCATTGATAAAAACCCAATCGATCTCTGCCAATGGGTTATCTTTTTGAAAGTAACAGTCACACGAGTCACTCGAATAGACTGAAAACTCTTGTATAATCAGCTTTGGGGCATGTAATACTTGCGGCAATGCTAAACTGCAATAGCTCGATCGTGTCCAGAATCTTGCGCTTGTTCAAGTACGTTTTTCAAAGTCCCGAGTAAAGCTTCAACGCTAATTGGCGACTCGTTTGGATCATATGAATTGGTCGCAACCGACACTGTTACAATATTTTCATCTGGTGAGGTCGCGAAAGGTAAAGAGGCTTCTCTCACATGTTTTAATATTGCATTAGCTACTTTTTGGGAACCCTCTGTATCTGTCTCGGGGAGTAGTAAAAGTAATGTTTCATCATCGTATCGACCAACAAAGTCTAATGGCCGACTTGAACTGCCTTCAACTAATAATGCAAGGGTTTTAAAGAGTTCAACTGATTGCTGGTGGCCATGCTCTTCAATATAATGCTGAAAATGATCGATTTCAATCATTACCGCGGCAAAAGGTTTTTCTTCACGATTGGCTTGGCCAAATAACCGCACACCCTCGCGCATTACTCCACGATAATTTGGTAGTTGCGTTACTGTATCAACTAAACTCAGTTGTTCAAGCCGATCCATAGCTGCTTGTAACTCATTTTGAATTTTTTCTACTCGGCTCAGCGCACTGAGTTTATTACGTAATAGCCAAGATGGATAACTTGCTTGGATAATATCGTCCGCACCAGCATGAAAAGCACCAGACAACATAGTTTCTTGAAATTCATCACAGTAAATTGCGATTGGTAGCCAACGCCGTCTTGCAATTTTACGCAGCTGCGGAATTAAATCTTGGGGATCAATACCACCATGAGCAATATCCAAAACCACCGCATCATAACGATCCTTAGAGAAAGCATTAACTACATCATCACCTTCAACCAAAATGGCATTATCGGAATCGTCTAAAACATTTTCAAACCATTGGCTAAGGCTTGATTGTTGTGATGCAATTAATAACTTCATGATGAACCCCAAATTCCTGCTGTGATCTAAGTATGTATCAATTTATTATGACCAATTTCATTCAACAAAAGTTGTAATACAAAACTAGAGTTATTTTACAAAACTAGAGTTGTATTACAAGTAATGAAAAGTCTTTAATTGATTATAACCTATGATTTTTTATTGAGTAGTATAATCACAAGAGTTGTATTAATTTTAGTCTCTTCAGTGGACAACTTGAAGTAGCTGCCTGAAATCAAAACCTTGTTATTCAATAAAAAAAGGGTTGCAAGCAACCCTTTTTTTATTGAAGCAATTAATAGCAGTGTGCTAGATCAATAATTACTGACCTTGCATTTTTCTATCGCTACGATCAAACCAAGAATCACAGCCAGTCATAACAGATAAGCTTGCTACCAGGCATAAAGCCACAACAATTCTTTTGAGAGTAAGAGATACGTTCTTCATAAAATGTCCTTTTGTTGTATTAAAAACGACTTAAAGTAGAGCCAAATTCTAAGTAGACTTCAAACCTTAAGCAGATAACATAGTGAAGCGTATTTTTAAAGAAAGCTATAGACTGAAAGTTATGCTCAATGCCATAAGCTGTGAAATTTAAACCCAATTTATGTAACAATTTATGAACCAACTCAGTTTAGAAACTGGTTAAGATTTCCATTTGATATTACAGCCAATACTGGGTTGTTGTTCAGCTAATTGCTTGCCCTGTAAGGCGAGCTCGATAGCTTGATCTAAATCTTCACCTGTAACCTCAATATCTGTTGCTGGTCGACTCGCATCAAATTGCCCGCGATACACAAGCTTACGCTCTTGATCAAATAAATAAAATTCTGGCGTACATGCTGCCTGAAATGCCTGCGCAACGGCTTGCGACTCGTCATAAAGATAAGGAACGCTAATATCATACTTCTTAGCAAATTCTGTCATTTTATCTGGCCCATCTTGAGGGTAAGATAAAACATCATTTGAGCTGATCAGCACGCAACCCACATGATTTTTTTGATACTGCTTCAGCGACTGGGCAAGCTGTTCAATAATATGAATAACAAATGGACAATGGTTACAAATGAAACCAACCAGCACTAGTTGACCAGAAACTTCGTTTGCAGTAACCAGTTTAAATTCTGCTGAAGTAGTATCTGGTAGCTTAAACGAAGGTAATTCAGTTCCAAGTGGGAGCATATTTGAAGGTGTTAAAGCCATGAGTATTTCCTAGAATGTTTGTCTATTTCTTGCCTTTTTGCATTAATGTGGCCTTAGGCTTGAGTTGCTTGACTTTTAATAGGCCAAAAATGGTACGAAACTAACGAGTAATAGCGTAATCCCCATAACTGTAATTGGTAAAATAAGCCGTTCATTTCGCCCCCAAAAGCTTGTGCATTGACGTGCTTCAGCCTCTGCGAGCATAGCTTCTTGCTCACCTACAACTTGGCGAGTCAACAAATGATTGAGCGCCACAGGCGGTGACAGGTAACCAAGTTCAAAAGCAACTAATGTAACCATCCAGAAATGGATCGGATTAATACCATTATTATAAGCTACAGCTGCCACACTACCGCTTACCAACACTACAGCGCCAAAGGGGTCCATAACCATACCAATGAGTACTAAAAGTACGACCAGCATCAACATACACAGTATTTCTGACGAAAATTCCTGCGGCAATATTCCCATCACATCTGCACGTTCGATTACACCACCAGTTGCAAAGGAAAATGCCATCAACATCAGTAAAGCACCCACATGCACTGAGGATTCACTGGTAGCATTTTTAATGATTTTGCCAAAGCCACCAATCAAAGTTGATTGTGGACTGGCTTTCAAGGCAGTCTGCTCTTGGATAGAGTTATTATTGACCAATACCCCAGTACCTTGTTTGCGCGCTTGCAATAATTGATACCATATAATTATTACAATAATTACCGGTAAAATAACCGGAGCCGATATTTCATCTAAATGAGCATCAAGTAAAAACCTATAAGCTAGGGTAATACCAATAAAAATAAGCAGTATTGGAAGAATATTTCGAAGTGCTGGATTTAAAGTTTTTTGAATCTCAGCCCATGAGGGTTTATGCCAACGTATGGGATAAGTAATCGCTAACACAAGTAGAAAAATAATAGTTGACAATAAAAATACTCGGCCACCCCACATATAAAGCGCTGCAGTAACTACTTCTTTATTCAGCGCGGCTATGATCACAACCAATAGACATGGCCTTAATACTACCCCTGCACTACCGGTCATTGCAGTTGCGGCAAAAGCTAGATTTCGAGAAGTACCAGCTTTACACAGTTCTGCATAAACCACAGCGCCCATGGCAATTATGATAATTCCAGAAGCCCCGGTATATGCGGTTGGTACGGCCATAATAACTACAGCAAGTAATGCCATAATCGCTGGTGGAAACGCCCATGGGCGAATTAAAGCAAATATTTGCTGAGCTATACCCGTTTGCTTTAACAGCATACCCAGCCAAATATATAAACCAACTTTTAAAAACATTTCTGCTTGTTCGAATAATTGGTTCACATGTATAGATATACCAGCAATATGGCCTGAAAATATAAAAAAATAACAACCACTAATTATTAACATGTAAACATAAATTGGAATAGTTAATAATGCGCGGCCCAAGCCTTGCTTTGGTGGCAAGTGGTGTTTTGATTGAGAATCGTGTTTTGATTGAGAGCTATAAAATGGCACCAACAGGCGCGTTAAGATTGTCAAGGCAAAAATACTGGCGGCAATCATAAACAACCACTGCAAACTCCAGCGGTTTAAGCTCTCTTGGGATAAATGACTATAAATTGAGGGTAGGAGAATAAAAGTCACCGCAGCACATTCAATACCGTGGCTCAACTTATGTTCAAAGGCAGAGGTTATAGGCCTAAATGCAATATGGTGTTGACGAATGGTTGCACTTAATCCACCTAAAAACACTAACAATACAATAAATGTTTTTTGAAACTCAAATACAAATAAAGCAAAAAACTCAACTGTTAACTCAATGGCTCGATAGATTTTGACTGGCGTGGTCACTCGAGCAGTGGCTGACTTGAACATTTCATGTTTTTTAATACATTGCTTTTGCTGCGCCTTTAAAGAATTGCGACTCGCTTCAACATTAAAAGCTTCTTCTTCAAATAAGGCGTCTAAACCATCGCTAGACTCAGAGGCCTGAGCCTCTAATGTTTTTAAACGAGACTCAATATCCATATCTGGATTACAGCTTGGCTTTGGAATATCGCCTCGAAGTAAATAATAATTCCCAAATAAATTATCACCCAGCTGAAGTAACTGGCCATGCAGCAAGGAGCCAGTGCTCGACAAAACGAGCATGACAAACAATAGGAGTATTGGCCAGACTAACAATGATTCAAACTTATTGAGTACTGATCGCATGATAATGTGTCGCTGTTATTAAATTATTCTTTATCAGCCGCTGTACATTCCGCTGCCGCTGGGTCAACTTTACAGCGCACACGGCTCATTAACGACAACATTTTACCGTCATAAACACCTTTATCTCTTAAACTAATGCGAGCTTGACGGAGCATTTCAACATATTCTTTTTTATCTTTTTTAGGAATTTCTACCCATAATTTTTCTGGGATTTTCTGTTCCGATCTTTCGAGTACATCCTGCGCTTTACCAAATTGATCAAAAGCATATTCCCGTGAAGCTTGATAAAACTCTTGAGGAAACTCATCTTCACGGACAATCATTTGCATAGTTAACTGAGCTAAAGGGAAACGAATAATACCGCCATTAGGCTTAAGACCTTTGTAAAGTTCCATAGCGTCATACATTACAGCAGGACCGGCACATATATCTATCGAGCCATTATTAAATTTAGGATATAAATTAGCCACGCTTGAGCCAACTGGCGATGCACCAACGTTCAATACCATAGTTTTTTGTGCAGGATCATTTGACAGGATGCCAATTCTTTTACCAGAAAAGTCTTCTACTCGATCTATACTGCGATCGTTAACATATAAAAATGCAGCCCCTGCCGGTAATAAACCCACAACTTCATAGCCATCATGCTTCATTAAACTACTTGCATTAGCAGTGGCCAGAGTTTTCATGGCAAGTTTCAAATGATCATAACTGGGCATAGCACCAATCGAGTCTAAAGTACCTGTAAATGGATTAAATTCTCGGCCTTTAAAGCCTGTGACTAATAAACCATCACATTTTTTGGATTTAAAATCTTCGGCAGCAACAATTTCATCATTATAAGCTTTGAGTTTAAATGAAACGCCCCACTCAGTAGCTGCAACTTGATAATCTTTCATTTGCGCAAAAATAGGGCCATTGGCGCCAATAGGATCATAAACACACATTGTTTTTTGATTTGTCTGAGTTTTGGCCAATGAAAAACTAGAAATAAGACAAAGGGCAATAATAGATACTAAAGCAAAGATGCGCTGCAATGCTCTGTCAGCACTTGGATTACTATTGGCACTTAGATTACTATTGGCACTTTGATTTATGCTTGGGAAATTCATATTTACTCCATAAGTAATTTTTTCAATTTAATGCGGAAAAGAGCTTTAATAAGTAGCTCATGAAATATCAAGACGCTGCTTATTTGAGGTCAACTTTTAAATAAGATCATCTATCTCAATGCCTGAGTCTTCAGGCTCTTTAGGCTTTGGTTGCCAAAATTGACCATATTGTCCTATTGGGGTGCGATAACCTTTCTCTATAGTCCAAATTTTGTCTGATTGATTCAGCAAATATCGACGAGCGATATCATCTATCAAGCGTAATTTAGGCTCAGCAGGCTGTTCATTGAGAGCTGTGGCGTTTGCTGCAATAATTTTACGAACTGCCATTTGTTTCGATTGACTATTAAGGACTTCCATATGAAACACATGGCTCAACCGAACGTTGTGTTCAATACCTAATGTGCTGGCTTGTTCTAGCATAGCTAGCGGGTCTTTATCCGCTGGACGAATGCTTGGGTTCATGGACCAAACAGTTGCTTGCAAAGCAAGGGGTACACCCCACCACTTATTCTCATCAAGACAAGCTGCGCCGCGACTGACTTTCGTAGCTGTATCCAGTGATACATCTGAATCTTGACCCGCAGTAATTGAGTTTTTAACCGCTTGTATACCATTGACCAAACCAATTAAATAATAAAATTCATCATCTTCAGATTTAAATTTTGGACAGGTTGAACTTGGCTCGCCAAAAGCTGATACCAGTCGTTGGTATCCATTATATTGCCTTGTTGCTGCAATATTGATTAAACGTTTATAGGCTGTTAATGCATCTTTAGCAGTCGCAGTTTGACCATGATACATAGCTCGCAAATGCCGAAGCTCTTCATCCCAGGCTCGGCTTTCGGCACAAAAGCCACTTAAAGTATCCATGAGAATTGCCACATGATCTACTTCAACACCTGTGCGTTCAAAGGAAAAAAGAAAAGGTGAAAAAGCTTCGCCAAGGGCGCAACCCATATCGGAATCGGCTAATGACAAAGCATAATTAACTGCGTGATCTTTGGAATAACCAACCATTATCTGGCCGGTTGGTTTGTATGCGGTAGAACAACCATTTAATACAATTGGTAGTAAACAAAGAGCCAATAATTTTACGCTCTGGCGTATTTTTGCGCTCAAACTATTTGTAAAGAGAAGAGATATAGCCATTGAGAGTTCCTTAGAGAGTTCCTTCATAATCTATATTGCTTCTTTTTGTGAGGATGCAATTTTTGTAAGATCTGACGATACCGAATATTACACATTCTGGCAAACACAATTTTCTAAAAATGCAAATTATTATCGCCAAATAAACTGCCTCAAGGGTCATTAATGAGGCGAGCTTCATCATCTAAGCCAAATGTCTATACTCAAGTAAGATGTTGCTTATGAAACTTGCGGGTTTATATATTTTCAGAAAAGTAATCTGTCTCAAAAGCTGATGAACTCTATTGTATTTCACACTTTCTCGACAGATTACTTTTCTGAGGATCTATAGCTCTGACTTACAGCTTGAATCTGGGAAAAATATATGAAAAGTTTATGGCACAACACTGGTTACCAATTTATTTACTCGATTTGTATCTCCTTGAGCGTATTTATTGGCCTAATAAATCACAGTCAAGCACAAGATACAGCCAAAGAGTTAAAAGATATTTTTGGGTTGGAAATATATGCAACTGATCCAGCACGACAAAAAGAGGCTCAGGAAAAAAAACGGCAAGCATTCTACGATACATTACCGCCATATATTCTGCCTGAAACCCTTGAAGCAGATGCAGACTTTGAGCGAGTATTACTTGGAGATAATATATTTCCTCAATGGCAGCCAGTTGAAACAGAAGTTGAAGTTACCGGAACTAGCCCTAAAAGATGCTGCCTACAAGCCCAACGTGACAGTCGATATTTAGCTGAAAATAAATGTTACACACAAGACTTACAGTTATGGCAAATTGTATCTATCCCTTTGCAAAATACTCCTGAGACTATTTCGCAAAATACCCCTCAAAATATCAAGACAACCCATAAAAACTGCCAGGTTTCAGTTAACCCAAACTTAGCTCAAAGCTTTGCTATCAACCAACCGCAAGCTACAATGGCAAGCATTATAACCAAAGAAAATCAGCCTCAGGATCAATTGTATAGCTGCAGAGTGAGAAGCCAAGCACAGTGCTACGAGTTAAATGATGCTGATAAAAAATAAAATTGGTATTACAACTCAGAGGAGAGCTTTTCATTAAGCCATTGCTCGGCATTAACTAAAGCCTCATGAATTCGAGATGGGTCAGCGCCGCCAGCCATGGCTATATCAGGTCTACCGCCGCCTTTACCATCCACAAATTGAGCTGCATATTTAACTAGATCACCTGCTTTAAGGCGACGAGTTAAGCCGCTAGTCACCCCAGCGCAGAGTTGCACTTTGGCTTTGTCTTCAATAGCTAATAATATTATGCCTTCGCCAATTTGTTGTTTAAGTTGCTCTACAATATCGCGTAATTGAGCCGCCTTGATCCCCTCCACTGCACGTACAAGTACTTTAACATCACCTATTAGTTGCGACTCGTTAACCAACTGCATTGCTTGATGTACAGCTATTTTTTTATTCGCTTTATCAATTTCAATATCTTTATTTTTTAAATCTAAAACAAGTTGTTCAGCTTTTTCCTCTAAGCGACTCACATCAGTTTTCAATAGCTGAGCCAGGCTTTGGTGAGTTTGCTCCAGCTGTTGTACTAGTTGATAAGCTGTCATACCCGTCACTGCTTCTACTCGCCGAACCCCAGAGGCAGTGCCTGTCTCAGAAGTAATTTTGAAAAGGCCGATATCACCGGTGGCTTTAACATGTGTCCCACCACATAGTTCGATGGAATAATTATCTAAGCCCATAGTAAGCACACGCACTTGGTCATCGTATTTTTCATCAAACAGCGCCATAGCACCTTTGGTTTGTGCATCTGCAATCGACATTATTTCTGTTTGCACCGGCATATTAGCAATAATATGTTGATTGACCAAAGACTCCACCGCGAGAATTTCTGCTGGCGACATTGCCCCCGTGTGGCTAAAATCAAAACGTAACCTATTATTGTCCACATGCGAGCCTTTTTGATTCACATGCTCACCTAAAGTTTTTCGTAGTGCGGCGTGTAATAGATGTGTGGCCGAATGGTTTTTACGAATATCATCACGTCGCTTAAAGTCCACCTCAAATCGCCCGCGAGTATCTAGCACAATTTCACCAGACTCAACTATGCCGTGATGCAGATGATGCGAGCCTTGTTTAGTGGTATTTTTTACAAGAAAGACGCCCTCTTGAGTACGAATTGTGCCTATATCACCAACTTGGCCACCGGCTTCGGCATAAAATGGTGACTGTTGCGCAACTAAAATCCCCTCTTCGCCAATTTTTTGTCGCTCAACTTCATGGCCATCGACAAATAATTTATAAATATTAGCGTCGTCTTTATCTTTATCAAAACCAGTAAAGAGAGTATTGCCTTCAAGATGGCCAGCGAAACCTTTGTGCTGAGAAAATTGACTTGTTGATCGAGAGCGATTTTTTTGCTCTTCCATGCGCGCTGTAAAACCCTCAATATCCACACCTAGACCACGTTCGCGGGCAATATCAGCGGTTAAGTCCACTGGAAAACCATAGGTATCATAGAGGGTAAATAATGTCTCACCGCCAATCGTTGTTTGGCCAGGGTTTAATCGATTAATATCCTCTTCTAAAATTTTTAGGCCTTGATCCAAGGTTTGTTGAAATTGCTGTTCTTCATGAGCAATTAGCTTTTCAATTGTTTTTTGGTGGGTTATAAGCTCTGGATAAGCCACGCCCATTTCTGTAATAAGCGGTGCTAAGCACTGAGCAAAAAAGCCAGGTTGAGCGCCCAGCTTATAACCATGGCGCATGGCCCGACGCATAATTCGGCGTAACACATAGCCACGACCTTCGTTTGACGGGCTTATACCATCAACCATAAGAAAAGCCACTGCCCGAATATGATCTGCAACCACTCGCAGAGATTTTTCCAGCTCTTGAGTTTCTTTTGTACTGGTTGCAACACTATTGTGTGCGTCTGTATGAGGTATAAAAGCAAAGCCAATTATTTCACTGATATGAGTCATTAGATTTTGAAATAAATCAATATGGTAGTTTGAATGAACGCCCTGCATAATGGCAGCCATACGCTCAAACCCCATACCAGTATCCACCGATGGGCTGGCTAAAGGTGTGAGCACGCCTTGACTATTTTTGTCGTATTGCATAAACACCAAGTTCCAAAACTCGGTAAATCGATCGCCGTTTTCTTCTGGGCTGCCCGGTGGCCCACCAGCTACCTGCTCACCATGATCATAAAAAATTTCAGAAGAAGTTCCGCAAGGGCCGGTATCGCCCATTTGCCAAAAATTATCTTCATCGCCAAGTTTTGAGATGCGCTTAGGGTCAAAACCAATATGATTCACCCATAAATCTTCAGCTTCTTGATCGGTATGATGCACCGTGACCCATAGACGCTCTACAGGCAGTTTAAGCACTTGAGTAATAAATTCCCAAGCATAGTCGATCGCTTGTTTTTTAAAATAATCACCAAAACTAAAGTTACCTAACATTTCAAAAAACGTATGATGCCTTTCGGTATAGCCCACGTTTTCTAAATCATTGTGCTTGCCACCTGCACGCACCACTCGCTGGCTGGATGTCGCCCGGGTATAGTCTCTTTTATCGATACCTAAAAAACATTCTTTAAATTGAACCATACCTGCATTGGTAAACAATAAAGTTGGATCATTAGCGGGAATTAATGGGCTTGAAGGCACAATTGTGTGGCCTTTACTTGCAAAAAAAGCTAAAAATGCTGTACGTATATCGGCGCTTTTCATAGGCTAGTTCTCGTCTAGGAAGCTCATGGAGTCTAAATTATTGAAGTTGAGAGACTACTTAACGACAGTTGAATATCTTGTGAGCTAAAGCCCCTACTTGCCAAAAACCGATAGAGTTTTTGTTTAAGTTTTAAAAAATCAGTGGTTTCATCCACGTGACTGGTCAGCTGCTGCCATTTTCTATCGGCGGCGCTGGCACAAATAGATTGCCAGTCGTGTTGCTCTAAGGCGCTAGTAATAAACTCTGTCGCAATTTTTTTTTGTTGTAATTGCCAGGATATTTTAACTGGGCCTCGGTGTTCATTGGCTTTAGATCTGACAAAACTGTGTGCGTAGTGCTGATCATCTAAATACCCATAATCATCAAAACGCTCAAGCGCATGCTGCACTTCATCCACGCTAAAATCTTTCGCGACGAGCTTTTGTTTCAAGTCGTAACGACTATAAGCTCGGCGACTCAATAGGTAGAGACCATATTGAGTCGCCGATTGCTTAGATGCTTTACGCGTCTTCAAGAACCTCTGCCTTTGATTTATCTGCAGACTCTGAAGAGGAATCATCAAACGCAAGATACTTCTGGCGCACTAGCTCTTCGATTTCGGCAGCAATTTCTGGGTTATCAATTAAATATTGCGTTGAATTCGCTTTACCCTGGCCTATTTTATTACCCTTGTAAGCATACCAAGCGCCAGCTTTATCCACAGCGCCCATTTGCACACCAAGATCTAAAATCTCGCCATGTAAGTTAATCCCCTTGCCATAAAGAATTTGAAACTCTGTTTGTTTAAAAGGTGGCGCGACTTTATTTTTAACAATTTTAACCCGAGTTTCATTGCCCACAACTTCATCGCCTTGCTTCACCGAGCCTATGCGGCGAATATCTAAACGCACCGAAGCATAAAACTTGAGTGCATTACCGCCAGTAGTTGTCTCAGGGCTACCAAACATCACACCAATTTTCATACGAATTTGGTTAATAAAAATAACCATGCAATTTGATCTTTTGATATTACCAGTAATTTTACGCAGGGCCTGTGACATAAGCCGGGCTTGCAAACCAACATGATGATCACCCATTTCGCCTTCAATTTCAGCCCGTGGTGTCAATGCCGCCACAGAGTCAATCACGACGAGATCAACTGCATTTGAGCGCACCAACATATCGGCTATTTCAAGTGCCTGCTCACCAGTATCTGGCTGAGACACGATCAAATTATCCATATTCACGCCTAAGTTACGGGCATAAATTGGATCAAGCGCATGCTCGGCATCAATAAAAGCCGCAGTACCGCCTTCGCGCTGACACTCGGCTATTGCCTGTAAAGTGAGGGTAGTTTTACCACTTGATTCAGGGCCATAAATCTCCACAACACGACCTTTTGGTAAACCACCAATTCCAAGCGCAATATCAAGCCCCAAAGAACCTGTAGAAATAGAAGGCATACGCTCTTGCTTATCACCCATACGCATAACCGAGCCTTTGCCAAACTGGCGCTCAATTTGCGTTAAGGCAGCATCGAGTGCTTTCTGTTTTTGTTGCTCCATGAATTGTCTCCAAAAGATCTATTAATTGTTTACATGAGTTGACACATTAGAATTATTACACGCGCAGGCCAATGCCGCAAAAAGAAATTCCAGGTGAAGTTCAAAGTGTGACCTATTTGACACATTGTTTGACATATTGATGATCAATATTTAATCAATCATTGGCCGGTGATGTATTACTCAGCAATACGCACTGCAACGAATGGATTAACTAACGCGCGATTGACTGTGTCGAAATTATCAACCAAACCATCCACTGAGATAACATACTCTTTAACCCCTTGAGGGCTCTCTTCTGCACCCTGTACAATAATTTCAATTTCTTTACCTGAATTCAAAGTAAAAATATACGCTTGGCCAATAACTAACTTTAACATGTGGCTCACCTTGGTTAATAAATGAAATAATTGCTCGCTTAGCAACCCCCCATGAATATACTTGAAAACTATAAATTTATATACTTCTGTAAAGCCTTATCTGTTGCCAAGCATCTCAGTGGTTAATTGTGAGTTATCAAGATTTCATTCTGGTAGAACAGCCATACCAATCAACCTATACATTTTCAGACAAGTAATCTACCTCAAAAGCTGATGAACTCCACTTTATGAGTTTCCGACGAACCCGAACCACCCCAGACAAACATATAACGCAATGCAAACGAGGGCACCACACATTTGAGGTTGGGGGGTTAGCTCCTGAGGTTGGGGGGTTAACTCCGGACATTTAGGTCTTAACTCCGGACATTTAGGTCTTAACTCCGGACATTTAGGTCTTAATTCGGACATTTAGGTCTTAATTCGGACACTTAAGCAAGCTGAGAATTTCAAGCAGCATCAAAAGGCTCAATAATTGAAAGTAATTGACAACCTATCGACAAACTTTGCTCAACTGCACAAATTCTTATGCGTCGCCGATTGCCAGTAAACTGAAACCGAGCCGAAACTAAAATATTCCCTTGATGCTCTTGTGTTTGCTTTGTTTGTTGCTGAATAGGTAGTTTCGCTGTATTTGAAATATTAAGTTCAACCAACTCGCTACTTTGTGAAATATTAATCCGATCAAGAGGTATTGATTGTGGGTTTTCAAGTAGCCAGCCAAGCCAGACACAACCTACTGGTTTTTCTGATGTACCGCCTTGAGGCCCAGCCACCCCGCTCACAGACACGCCAAAGTTGGCATGACCCGCTTTAACAGCACCTAGGGCCATATTTTCCACCACTTGGCGGCTTACAGCACCATAACTCAATGCATCTGTAGTAACGCCCAAACACTCTTGTTTCATTTGATTTGAATAAGTCACCCAACCGCCTGCAAACCATTGCGAGCAGCCGCTTAACTCGGTCAAAGTAGTTGCAATTTGACCACCCGTACAAGATTCTGCAGTCACCATTTGCCAATTTAATTGTATAAGTAACTCGGCTAGCTTAAGACTTAAATCCTCACAACGACTCTGTAAAATTGTATTATTCATGAAGCTGACTCAGCTGCAGATTTTTTGGTTTTCGGCTTAACTTTTTTAACTGGCTTAGCTTCTATTGAATATTCACGTTCATGACTCAATAACTTTTTAGCCAGTGCCAATTCTTGCTCAGAAGCTGTACCGAGCATTCTGGCAATTTCATTTTTCCTGGCTTGACCTGTGAGCTGCTGCCACTGAGATTCAGCCGTGCCATCTGGTGAATGCTGAGTACTTTTATCCGCGTACCAATGAACTGCGGGCTGGGCAGCCACTTGTGGTGCATGGGATATACAAAACACTTGTTGATTTTGCGCCAGCCGCCTTAAATGCCGACCAATTGAGCTAGCCACTTGGCCGCTAACCCCGACGTCCACCTCGTCAAAGAAATAGATTTTATCTGGCGAAGCTTCATTACCGCCGTGCTGAGCAAAAACATGTAAGACAAAGCTTATGCGCGACAACTCGCCTCCTGAAGCAATTTTTTGCAATGGCTGCAATTCATGGCCTTTATTCGAACTCATTAAAAATTGAATATTATCTGCCCCTTTAGGGCCAAACTCGTCTCGTGGGCTAATTTCCAGCTGCCATTTGGAGTTTTTCATGCCCAGCTCTTCAAGCGCTTTTGATAGCAGCGTGGCCAGCTTAGGCGCATGAGCTTGCCTCACCAGAGTTAACTGCTGGGCAAGCTCTGTGAGAGCTTGATGCGCGGCGACTAATTCGATTTCGAGCAATTGCAGGCGTTCTTCATTAGAGCCTATGGAATCGACTTCAACTTGAATATCAGTTTTAAAAGTTTCCAGCTCTTCAACCAACACATGATGCTTGCGTGCCAAACTATAGACTTTATCAAGCTGCTCTTGGGCACCAACCACCTGATCTTCGTCCAGATACTCTCGGTCGAATACTTGGGTAATCTCCAGTTGTGCTTCGTTTAAATGAATCAGTGCAGTTTCCAATACTTGGCAGGCTGCCAAACAGGCTGGATGAGGGTCTTTATCATGCTGAATTTCGTTAACCCACTGCTGCGTAAGCGTTGTAAATTGGTTGTCATCACCTAACAACTGCGACAGCTGTTCTGCTTGAGCACACCAGCGAGCATCGTGGTCTTGCGCTTTGACAATAGACTCTAGCTGCTGAATCGAGCTTAGAGTTAAGTCAATATCGGCAAACTCTTTCAGCTGATAGTCTAAATAATCTTTGCGTTGTTGGGCTGCAGCATGGGCAGCTTCTAAAGCCTTTTTTTCCTTAGCCAACTCTTGCCAGGTATTAAACGCCGCGCTATAAGTTTTAAGTAAATCATCTTGCCCAATAAATTGATCAAGCCATTTCAATTGACGGTCTTTCTTAAGCAGTAACATCCCTTCATGCTGATCATGGAAGACAAACAGCTCATCGCTCACCTGTTTTAACAAGCTGGCTTTGACTGGAATGCCATTGATTTGCGCTTTAGATCGGCCGTCTTTTTGAATGATACGGCGCAGCACCAATGAGGATGGATTGTCTTCATCAATTAAACAGTCATCAACCAATTGATGATAAAGCGGCGTTTGCAACCACCGCTCACACAACTCCAACTCAGCAATAAGATCAGCTTTGCTCGCCCCCTGACGCACCCAAACCGCATCAGATTTTTGCCCAGCTAACAAATGCATAGCATCAAATATCAAAGACTTACCCGCACCGCTTTCACCGCTGAGTAAATGCAGCCCAGTGTCAAAATTAAAATCAAACTGTCGAATAAGCGCAAAATTTTGAATTGATAAACCACGTATCAACATAATGAACCTGCTGAGTAGAATTGACGAATGACAAATATTAACGAATGAATTGGTCAAATTATAACAGCTTCTGCAAGTCCAGGCATCTGTGACCAATTTTAGGGTGAAATCAATTGCGAGCTACATGATCTCTAAATATAAAATTCAAGCCAATTGAATATCAATCAAGCTGAGATATTCGCTGAATATCCTTAACAAATAAGTCTAAATCTTTCACAGAATCATATTCAAATTTAAAGGTTGAATGAAAGAAAATCATTAATTTGACTTTTGATGTAATCATGGTCAAGTTATACCCATCAAAATCTGATTCCACTTCAATCCCATCCAATTCATGTTGCCCTTGAGGGAGTTTTTTGCCGTGTTGCACAATTTTTTGAAAAGCTAACAAGGCTGTGCGTACTTCGAAATCATTTTCCATAAGTGTCTGCTCGCTTGGGTTAGAATATGTGGCGTATCTGCTATAAGATTCAAGTTGGTTTATTAAGAAACAGGTTTTATTTTTTGGATAAGGGGAGTAAAGTTCGCAGCATGAATCAATATAAAGACCTCTCTGTGAAACAGCTTAACAATATTTTGCAGTATGCCCATGGCAATGTTAACACTCTGCAAAATTTAATTAACGAACTTGAACAGCGGCCAAGCGCGCAGAGTAAAGCCCTCTTGGGTGAGGCATTAGAGGCGCTGCATGATCGTGATATAAATCTTGCACCTTGCGCTAGTATCCAATGGGCAGAGGTGATTCACAATAGCTTACAGCCTGCCGCTGCCAACTCACAGCCAGACGCTGATCAAGCAGAGCCGCAACATAATCCAAAAAATTTACTTGAAACCTGGATGATTTTGGAGACGTTGAACCCGCAAAGCTTTCAAACCCCACAAGATTTTGCCCAAAAAGGCGAGCTGCTGGCTTTTGAGCCAAACCCTTCAGATACAGACTCTCAAGATTTACAACCAGCCCTGCCCTGGCCAGAAATACCAGCGTCGCCCCAGAAAAAAACTTATTTTCAAATTGCTCTTGGCGCCGTTGATATCCAGCAAGCAACTCAACATCTCAATCGATTATATGGCAGTGAAGATCAAGACACTAATACCGCCCAAGGTTTTACCCCACTTGCTGTAGTCACAGTGGATCATAATGGACTATTGGCAGGTGAATATTCTGTTGCTATTGCGTGCTTTGCTTGGGCTTATGGTCAAGCAAGCCAGTATCAGCTCAATCACCTTCCCTATTGGCAAGTGGCCGAAAGGTTACTCATAAAACGCATTAAAAAGCTCTTATCACCAATTGATAACGATGAACCAAGAGCATTAAACCATGCCGATTTTCAGGCAACCATTGAGTGGCTGACAAGCAATTTAAATATCCCGCCCGAGCATTTAGTGGCCACAGATTATCTCGTCAGGCTTGAGCGATCGGTTCATGCCATGCCGCCGCGAGCTCCCTTAATGAATAGCTTCGTTTTGGAAGACTTGCATCTAGCGCTAGAAGCTATTCAACATGGCACGGCTAACCCTGCTTTATATGAGTATCTCAAGGCAAGTATTACTAACCAGCAACCGATTGATTTAATGACCGATCAAGAGTTACATGCTCAAGAATTATGCCCGCAAGCTTTACCCCGAGCTCGCTGGCCAAATCCAGGTGGACATAATCTTGATATTATGCAGCAACTCGCAGTTAATCTAGCATTACACGCCACACAATCTCGAGTATTTTCTGTCAACGGCCCACCCGGTACAGGTAAATCAAGATTACTGCGTGATGTGGTTGCCGGTGTTTTATGCGATAAAGCCCAAGTTATGGCAGGCTATGATCATCCAAGTGATGCCTTCCAACAGGATCATTCGATCAAAATTGGTGAACAGCGTTTTGAAATTTATGAGCTCGATGAAAATCTTCGCGGCCATGAAATACTCATCTGTTCTAAAAATAATAAAGCAGTGGAAAACATTAGCTTAGAGCTGCCGCTCAAAAAAGAACTCCAGGAAGAATTTTGGGATCTTGATTTTTTTGCCGATGCATTAATTGCTTTTAATTACTCTCGTGATAACCCAAGCCGTGACAATTCAAATCGTGATGGGCCAAACCAAGATAAATCCAAAAACTCGCAGCAGGCTCAAGACCAGCAAGCCTCTATGAAAATCCATGAGCTGTTACAACAGGATTTATTCGACTCGCCTCATGCGGCCCAACCAATTTGGGGGATGATTGCAGTTGCCTTAGGCAAAAGCAATAATAGACAAGCATTTATTGAAGGCAGCTGGCTGGATGAAAACCTTGGCTTATTGAGCCAGTTTACCCAACGAGTTAATGATTGGGATGAAGCGCAAGTCAAGCAAGACTGGAGTTGTGCTCAAGAGACATTTAATACCGCCTTAAACCATGTTAATCAACTTGTTGAATCACAACAGCATACAACTAACAGCACAAATTTTCACACACTCGGCATCCAGCAGGCTTGTCTTAGTTTTGAAATTACAGATCAAGCCACCCACCAAGCCAGAGACCAACTGTTTGCAGCGAGCATGCAGTTACAAAAAACTTTTATCCTTTGTGCACTGCCCCAACTGCTTAAAAATTTAACCGCTTATTTTAAAATACTCCGGGGGAATCGCTGTTCAAAACCAGAGCTATTACCACATATTTGGTCAAGTGGCTTTTTATTGACGCCAGTCATTTCCAGTACTTTTGCCTCGGTGAATCGCATGCTGAATCAAATGCCGCAAGAATCAATTGGCTGGTTGTTAATTGATGAAGCTGGGCAGGCTTCGCCGCAGGATGCTGTAGGCAGTATTTTAAGAGCAAAGCGCTTTATAGCGGTTGGTGACCCACAACAAATCCAACCCATTGTTAATTTGAGTAGCCAACTTACAACCCGCATTGCCAAGCGGATGGCAATCGAGCCTAGCTTATGGACCGCGCCGCAAGCCTCGGTGCAAACACTAGCTGACCGAGCCAACCCCTATGGCACCCTCATACACACAGCTGGGGCTCGCCTTAAAATTGGGGCACCGCTGCTAGTACACCGCCGGTGTTGTGAGCCTATGTTTAGTATTATTAACTCTTTGGCTTATGACCATATGATGATTTTGCCGCAAGTATTACAAGAGCAAAATCTTAGCGTGCCTGGTACTTTTGTTCAAAATACTGTCTCCCAAGATAGTGTTAGCCAAGACAGTATTACCCAAGACAGTGTTAGCCGAACTAACAAGGCTCAAAATACTAATGCAGCATGGATTCATATTGCAAACCCACTTGAGCCTAATGACTTTAATATTACCAATAATTTTAATACTACCAATAATTTTAATACGACTAATAACCTTAATACTGTAAGTTCCAATGAAAGCAAATGGGTGGCAAGCGAGGGTCAAATTGCGCTTAAACTTGTACAACAACTTATGCAACATTTTGCACAGCAGGCACGGCCAGATCAACAAGAGGCGTCAAGTCTTCAGTCAAAGATTTTTATTATTAGCCCATTTCGAGAATGCGTATATCAAATGCGAGCACTTATGCGCAAGGAGCGTCAATTTTTTGCCCAATATGGCATTAAAAATCCAAACCAGTGGGTGCAGCACAATATAGGCACAATTCATACCTTTCAAGGCCGCCAAGCTGCAGCGGTTATCCTACTACTTGGCGCTGCAGAGCCACATCATTTAGGCGCCCGGCTCTGGGTGACGGATTCAGTGAATATTTTAAATGTGGCTGTTTCAAGAGCTGAGTCTTTTTTATTTTTTGTCGGTAATCATGAGCAATGGAGCCAGCTTGGCTGCATGCAACATATCAATAGTTTTTTACCGGTTATGCAGGGTTAATTTCAATAATGTTATTAGCCGTAATTATACAAACTAACAATGTACAACCCTAAACCATTTCCTGGCCACTATTTAACTGAGCAATCGCTTTGTGTCGGGCTTGAACAAAAACATAACCACTTAAGGCACAAAGACTAACCCCTGATACCAGCAAAGCCGCGCATGAAATAATACAAGCAGGAATGCTGATATCATCTTTATAAAGTACATTTGGGTCGTAATACTCGCCATCAGCATAAGCTAGGTTTGGCGCTGATTCTTGTACAGGCTTGTCTTGTGCGGTAACTAATACAATTAATGGCACTATACTTGACAGCGCTATTGAAGTTCCAGCTAAGGCAAGCCGAGTCACCATAGGATTATTTTGTGCAACAACTCGACCTGATGCCATTTCAGGATTATAGTTCTCTGGGTTAGTAGCATCGGCTCGGGTTGGATTATTTTGATATGCTCCACTTGGAGCCGCTGCGGTTGATTGACTGACACTCATTTGAGTTCCTTTAGTTGATGGTTGGCTAGTTGATGGTTGGCTAGTTGATGGTTGGCCTTGAGATCTCACGCCAAGTAATTTGAACGAAAAGCGTTGGATACACTAGTGTCCAGCCACTTATGAATCACATTTGTTTGCTGACGAAGTTAAGCTGTGCTCACTTTGAATTTGCGTCAAAATATTAGTAAAGACTCGAGCTGGCAAGCTGGTTGTGCTGCGCTCAGGGGTTCCGGTGTGGTGTACTAGTTGCGTGTTTTGACATTGCATTAATTGATGTAAGGCCTGGGGGGTTTGCTGAAATTTTGCTGTAATGGCATTGGATATAAGCTGGTGATGCTGTGGGCTGGCATATTTTAGCACTTGATTATTCCAATACACATACGCTTGGTTGGCTTGAGTTATGGCTTCACCGGCATCAAGCGCCGCATAATATTGGTCTAATTGAGGTTGTATACTTTTATTAACAGTATCGCCAAGTTGTTTTGCTCGCATACCACTTGCTGTGAATAATTGTTGCTGGATAATTTGCAGCTTTGAATCAAGAGTCTCTGGGTTTATTTTTATACAATGTATAAAGCCTTCCACCGATTCAAATGCTTGGCCATCAAGTTGAAACGGTGTGTGGGAAAAATTAGATAACAGCTCTGTGTGTGGGTTATTAGAGCGTACGTTAGTAAATATTTTTGGATTATCTAACAGTAAATTTGCCTGCCTAAAACTTTGAATTTCAGCCTGGCAAACGGTCAAATTTTCAGTTGATTCACTGGTTTGTGTAGCCAAAGAAATTTTTTGATGCTCAGCGTCATACAGCCAGTTAGTCGTATCTAAAGCCTGCTCTGGAAAAAAATGAAACCAGCAGGCTTCATCTAGCAGGTTTAAGAAATCTGCAATAGCCTGTTTGCCATCCGGTATGGCATCTATATTAAAAATTTCAGTTGATTGGGCCGACATTGGCTTGGGTAAAACCTCATGCAACAAATAAAGCCCGTCAGATAATTGATAAAGATGTTTAAATTGTGGCGCAATTATAACATCTGCTTTAATTTGGCGTTGATGAGCTGCTAATGAACTTGCAGCTAGAGATGGAATAATAATGCGAAATACATCATGGGTATCAAGCCTAAGCATTATTTGACCTAATTGTTTAAAACCACCGCTTTGCATAAATTCTTGTTGAATTACATAACGCTGCGAACTTGTTTGAGCGTTTAATAACGCTTGAATAAAGGGATCGGCCAACTGAGTTGTAGGCATAAAATTAAGCTCGTACTAATTAATGGATGTAAAAGCTTTCGATAGAGCTTCATCTCGAATACTAGTTAATATTTGGGTAAATATTCTAGCTGGCAAGCTTGTCGTGCGGCTTTCAGGTTTACCGGTATTATGCACAAACTCACTGTCTTGAAAACTAAGTAGCTGGTCCATAGCGGCAGGATTTTGTTGAAACTTAGCCTGCAGAGCTTGTGCTATAAGTTGATGATGATCATTTGAGCCATACTCTGCCGAGCGGTTATGCCAATAAATAAACACTTTATCTGTTGGTACAATAGGCTCGTTGTTGTCAATTTTTTTAAATAATTGTTTCAATGTTGATTGAATTGGCTTATTAATTTTTTCTGCAATATTTTTGGCTTCTAGGCCAGATTCTGTTTGCAGTTTTTGGCGCAAGGTATGTGCATTAGGGTCAGTTGTATTGGTATTAATTTTAATACTTTGCACAAAGCCCTCAAGAGTACGAAATGATGCACCTTCAAATACAAAAGGTGTGTCAGCAAAATTTGATATAAGCTCTGTGGCTGGGTCTCGAGAGACTATATTCACAAACTGGGTGGTGCTCGTCAAACCATTATCCTGTTTAAATAGGTCTATTTGCTCAAGGTTAGTGGCAAGACTAGCATCTGAAAATGAAGTTATAGGAGCTAAACTTAAGCAGTTAGCATTAGTGTCATAGAGCCAAGTGGTTTGATCGAGTGCGCGAGACGGCAAGGCATCAAACCAACAGGCTCGCTCCAGCCGAGTAGCAAAATCTTCTAAAGCCTTTACTGGAATTGTGACCTGCATTGTATTGGCTGAAATAATTGTATTTGCGGCAATGACTGGGTACTGGCTTGATATGCCACTGGATGATTGATTGCTAGGTATATGAGCATTAGGTAATTGAGAGTGAACTAAATAGAGACCACCGGCTAGTAAGTCAATGTCCACCAATTGCGGCGCAAGATTAGTAATACCTGCGCGTATTAAATGCTCATTGGCATTATGCAATTGCTCAGTCACAGCAGGAATAGTGATCTGTAAACAAGCATTTTCACACAGAAGCAGGTTTTCTTGACTAACTATATGAACTGAGCCGGACTGGCTCAACATTTTTTGTAGATTAAAAATCTCATTGGTTGTGTTGGCATTTTTAAGTTCACGCAATACACTCTTTAAAGAATAATTGACTCTAAGAGTTGGTGGCCGAATAAGCTCACAACTTTCCATAAAGGAATCAGCTGAATACACGGGCAATGGATCGTTGGTTTCACAGGGTGTATTAAAAATTAAACTGCGCGCTGCCCCGGTAGTAAGCCGTGCTGGTATTTCAGCAAGTGGCTGGGATACTGGCGTAATTGTTGTAAGATCAATGGGTAAAGATGGAGACTCTAACATAATTGATTCATTAAATGGCCGTTGGCCGGGCGTTAACTGTGAGTTGTAATGCGGCGCAGACTCTATTCGGTTGAGTCTTTCGCAATACTGACTTATTTGACCATCATGACTACTGCTGCGAGTAATATGATTCGAGCTTGGTAGTTGGTATGGTGATGCGGATTGATTGGTAGAATCGTGTGATCTTGCAGAACCAAAGGTTTGTTGATTTAAAGGATTAAGCATTGGATTCAACTCGATTCAAGTTATTTGGGCTCTTTTGGTTCGATTAATAGACATATCAGTTTATACAGCCATTAGATGGAACAGTGGGTATAACTATCACCCAATGATCTAAAGCAGAGCAAGCTTACTAAAAATAATTTTACTATAACATGGCTCTATGCTTCAGTCGATTCTATTAGAGTCATTTTGGTATATAATAAGACTTTATCTGGGCTTAATGCTATATTGATATACTACTATTTGTAACTTGCGATGAGGGGGACTGTTGCAACAGCAACTTCTAGATACTTACCAGATTATCAACGGCTTACTTAAAAGTCTTCATCAAGATTTTGGCTTTCCTTGGCTGGCTTTAAATGAAAAAGGCTCTTGTACCTTGTGTATAGCAGACGCTTTAGCTATAAACCTAACAGTTAAGACCCACAATGATGACCACAACTACCTGACTTTAATCGCATTTGTTGGTGACTATCGCTCTACTGAGAAAAACTATCAATTACTTGAACAATTGATGCAATGGAATATAGAAGCCAGTGATTTGGCTGGGGCAGTTATCGGCTTAAGCAAAAGTCATGCGCAATTTACTTTAAAAGTAGAATTTAATGGACAAGATTTAACCCCAGTGGATTTATCAAATCTATTGCATAATTTCCATAATATCGGGCTGCAGGTCCGGTCACATATTGTAAATCGGCCCGAGTCTCAAGTAGATGAATCGCAAACCAAGACCTCAGGCCCGTTGCACACTCATACGAAAATTATTCGCCCCTAGGAGGCAACCTACTAATGGTTGGATCTGTCAATACTTCAGGAACATTTAAGAGCGCAAGCACATCTCGCTCGAGCGAGTCTATAAGTCAAAGCGAGGCTGCTTCTGTGGGGCCAAATGTAAAATCAGACGAAGCTCAAGCACTTGCTGGATTGGCATTAGCTGCGCCAATGAAAGCTGGATTGCTTGATCCAGGTCATACTTCACCACTTACAACAGCCCACACCAAACTTGAGAACACCTTATCGCTCGATTCTACGGAAACCCGCTCATCTGAAGAATTACAGTCACCCAATAATTTAACTCAGCATTCTAAGGACGAATTAGCTGAATGCGCTGTAAAATCTCTCAAGCGTAATCTCATTGGTCAAGCGCACATTAAAGCAGCTGTGCAAGCTGTAGTGAATGATGTGCTTGCAAGCCTACCAGAAGGTATAGATACGGATCCAAGCCAACTCAAAATACAACTAAAATCTGCTGCAATACGAGTATTTGGTCGCTTAGGGCATGAAAGCCACTTCCAACAATTTACAACTCTACGCGCTAAACTGGGCGAGCTCAAAATAAAACATGTGTATTCCCCAGGCACAGGCAGTCTTGGGGATACTTTAATTTATTTGGCCAATGACGGTAAAAAAGCTTTTAACAAATTAAATCTACCCAATGCAGCTAGGCTTGAAGGCGTTGATCAACAAGCATTCCAAGCACTATCATCACTTGATAAAGAGCCAGGTCAAGCGAAATATTGTGCTGTTATTTTAGATCAGCCATTGATTAAGCAATTAAAAACCGATACCAACTTACTGCAACAAGTGATTCGCTCACAAGCGGTTTTACTCCTGCCCTCAGAAGTGGCTGATATAGACCCTTTAACTGCACAAACTCCGCAAGAATTACAAGCCCCAGTGAAAAAAATTATATTCAATGCTTTATCACCAAACAATCCTCAAGCATTAACTGATCTTGTGCAACCCAAGGGCTTAACCCAAACAATAGCAGCCAGCTTTACTGATGCCTATATTGCAGAATTACATCAGGAATTACCTGGTCTGGGTGATATACATATAGCTGCGCCAGCAGAAAAAGTTGATAAAAAAACTCAGCAAATTGCTCAAAAAACTGAAATTGAAATTGCTGAAAATTTTAATCCTGGTGTTAACCTCAAAGCCAAAGCAATCCAAAAAGAATTAAATCAAAAATATACTTCAAATAAACCAATGAGTAGATATGGTGGACAAAGTCAAGTTTTGCCAAATGAAATGTCAGATGAATCTATGAAATTATTACTTGAGTTTGTCAACCAACAGTCACAGGTATTCTCACCGGCACAATTAATCGACCTTGCCAAACAACAAAAAATCAATGTTGAAACCATTGCGCAAGAACAATGGAATGTAGCGCCAAAGGATCTTACTGTGGTGGTCTGTGAACCACAAAAAAGCTTTGCCATGACCGCAGCCATTTTTCAAAGAGCCAATCCAGATTTCGAGGGTCGATTTATCTCAATGGTTGACTTTAAAAATAATGTGGCCAGCATGGATACCACTCAAGGCGCAGTAGTGGTTTTAGATGATCTTTCAGGCAGCGGGAAATCACTGGACAGAATTTTGCTGGATATGAGGCAAAAATATGCATACTCTGGGCCTTTAATTTTTTCCACTCTTTTATCTACTCAAAGTGCAATTCAAGCAACATCACAACCTAGCAACAAAGACAATGAATTAACAAGGCCAACACCTGAAAACAAAGCGCCTCAAATGTTTACTGGTTTTCGCCAACGTGAATCAGTTGATCCAAAGTTTGCATTTACTGCATCCAAAACTATAGATTCTGTACATACTTCTAAATTTTATCAATCGCTGTCAGAGGAAGACCAAATTCAGCTTGGGATTGCAGCTGGCGGTTGGGGCTGGGGTGGTCAAGGATTGATGATTGTTTTTCCATACATGTCACCAAATAATAATGCAGTATTACCAGCATCTGCACTTGCATCCTCATTTACTTTAAATCAATCGGGAGTAAAGACCCGCATTCAAAGTTAATGTGTAGGCATAGGCTATGAATTACAAGCTTTTAAAGAAAGGAGTCTGCATTGCTTCTTCTGCAGTAATACGGGTAGTAGGGTTTTCATCTAAAAGTTTGGCGATCACTTCATCTAGCGTATTGCCTTGCAGATGTCCAGTATTGCTTGTTCCTTTGCAATCATATGGTTTTTTAGTTTGTGGATGTAAGAACGACTCTAACTTAAACTTTTTACCATCCAATAGTAATTTCTTACCATGCCCGCCATTGGTATCTTTACCTTCTCGAATTGCTAGTAAAGACATACCAAGTGCGAATGCATCATGTTTTACTGCAGAATACTGATCCCTTTTTGCAGGAATTAGTGCCTCAGGTGGCTTAAAACCAGATGTACCCTTACCACAATTTTTACTGCCTTCAGCTTGAGGCTTTACAAACTCTAAATCACCCAATTTGGCTTGTCCATCATTTTTATGAAAAAAGTTTTCAGGTTTGATATCGCCATGAACAAATCCTAATACATTGAGCTCGGCGGTAGCGGCTATATATGAGCGTACTGCGTTATTTTTAGCTTGAGATAATTTACCGGCAGCCTTAAGAGCGAATTTAGAAAATCCAGAGAATATTTTAGAGCCATCTTTATGGCCGAATCTTTCGACTATAAGTGTGGCATGTTCACGTTTGGAGTTATACTGGTACCCCTTAAATGCTATAATATGGGATTTTTTATCCTGCACACCAGCTTGAGATTTAGCATCTTGCACATCAAGATAAGCTTTAATTTCATCTTTAGCATATACAAACCCAAAATTTTCATAGCTTTTTATAGCAAGCTTTGTATGTGTATTAGCTTTTAATTGCCCACCAGTCATAACGCCTTTATGCACCACAGCAGATAAGGTTGCGCCTAAAACATTGGTATCAGAACCTTTTAACTCTGCTCTCGTACCAAGGTGAAGATAACCTCTGTCAAGTTGTAATTGTATGTTTTTAGAAAACTGTTTATGACAAAACTCATCTCCATTTTGAGTTGTGATTTTAATAAATTTTTTGTTAAATTGGATACTGCCGCCGTCTTCTACTGAATTATTGGCAGCTGATATTTGAGGCTCGTGGGTACTAAGCTCATTAATACGAGGCTGTTGAGGTGGTGCAGTAGATACTTGCGAAAGCGAATTTTCAGAGGATGGACTTCTAAGATCATAGTCGCCAGTATTTACAGACAACTGACTTGCAACTTGGTTAAAAGTACTTTGAATTACGCCTAATCTACCAACCGATGGAGTAGTATTGCCTAGCTTTGAAGCAGCAGCACCTTGCACCTGGTGAGTATTTTGAAAGTTACTAGAGCCTTGAATACTAGAAGAAAACACGCTTTTGACCCTTATTTTAATAACTAAAATTAGTTATTAAATTCTTTATATTACACGAGCTAGAATATTAATTGAGTAAAAAAATGTGCATAATTTGTTCTGGTTTAGATTTATAACAGCTGCCAAAAATATAATGGCCATACGACATGAAAAATATTTTACTTTTAAGCCTATCAATAGACTAATAAGTGATTAAAACACTGGCGCATTCAAAAGTATCTATTTTGAGAGCCGCATAAATTCATGCTAATCTACAGCTTAATTTTTAAGCTTATGAGTACCCTTGTGACAGCCACCCTACCTGCCCATCGTTTTTGTACTGCGCCTATGATTGACTGGACCGATCGCCATTGCCGATATTTTTTTCGGCTATTTTCAAAAAATATGCAAATCTACACAGAAATGGTGACCACTGGCGCATTGCTCTATGGTGATACTGAGCATTTTTTAGCATTTAATGCAGCTGAACACCCTTTAGTATTGCAATTGGGTGGCTCAGATATTAATGATTTAGCTCAATGCACTCAATTAGCCGCAGAATATGGCTATAACGAAGTTAATTTAAACCTGGGCTGCCCTAGCCCAAGGGTGCAAAAAGGTCGCTTTGGTGCCTGTTTAATGGCCGAGCCTCAACATGTCAGTGAATGCTTGCAAGCCATGCAAGCTGCCAGTGATTTACCTATTAGTTTAAAATGCCGCCTGGGTATTGATAGCTTAGATTCTGAAGCTTTCCTCATGGACTTTTTAGGCAATATTGATGAAGCCGGCTGCCATCACTGGATTATTCATGCTCGCATCGCTTTGCTTAATGGTTTAAGTCCGAAAGAAAACCGTACTATTCCACCTTTGATATATGAGCGAGTGCATCAAGCAAAACGCAACTTTCCGCAAAGTACCATTATAATTAATGGCGGCTTTACTGATCTGTCTTTAGCATATGAGCAACTTGAGCACGTTGATGGGGTCATGTTAGGTCGAGCGGCATATCAAAACCCAAAAATTTTAGCTGCAGTGGACAGTCTGTTTTACCAAGATTTGCCCGATCACACGACACAAAACTGGCAGCCTCAAGCTTTAAATATTGCCTATCAATTTGGTGAATACTTAGAGAGCCTGACGAAACAAGACAAATCAAATCAGGAGATTAAACGAGCTATTCGGCATACGCTTGGCTTAATGAACGGACTGAAAGGTGCTAAACAGTGGCGGCGATATCTCAGTGAATCTTTAGGCGCTACTGAAAACCCGCTTGGTTTATGGTATAAATCTTTAAAGCCCTTTGAATCAACTCTTTGAAATACTCTTTAAAAACTACAAATAGGTTCTATAGGTCCGCAGACAAGTAATCTATGGTGAAAGCATAAAATGCAATGGAAATCATCAGCTTTTGTAATAGATTACTTATCTGAAAATACATAGTTTAACTATGTATAGTTTAATCACTCACATCGAAAAGGAATATTCCATGGCAACGGCTCTTGAACAACTCAAACAGTTTTCAACCTTAGTAGCAGACACGGCCGATCTTGAGCTCTTAAAGCAACAATCAGCTCAGGATGCCACAACCAATCCATCGTTAATTTATGCCGCAAGCCAAACGCCTGCTTATGCTGATATTATCCTGCAAGGTCAGCAAAAAATTGCTGCTGGTTCACCGTTAAAGTCAGTGGTGCAACAAATCTTAGCTTACGCTGGACAACAAATATTACAGCATGTGCCTGGGCGAGTAAGTGCGGAAGTAGATGCTCGGCTGTCGTTTGATACCCAAGCAACTATTACTTATGCCTATGAGCTGGTGGAAGAGTTTGCCAAACTCAATATTGATAAAGCGCAAATTCTTATAAAGGTAGCGGCTACTTGGCAGGGTTTAAATGCGGCAAAATACTTAGAGTCACAGGGTATTCATTGCAATATTACTTTAATTTTTCATGCAGTGCAGGCCTATGTGGCGTCGCAAAATAAAGCCACTCTCATATCACCTTTTGTCGGGCGTATTCTTGATTTTTATAAAGCAGCTGATCCTAAAGCTGATTATTCAGGTGCTAAAGACCCTGGGGTGATTTCAGTAACCAATATTTATCATCAACTGAAAAAACGCGGCTCTACCACTCAAGTTATGGCTGCAAGTTTTAGGAGTATTGATGAAATTCTGCAACTTGCTGGCTGCGATTTACTGACAATTTCACCTGCCCTCTTGACCGAGCTGGCACAAACTAATCAAAAAGTTGACCGCCAATTAGACGCACTAACAATTGACACACCGGTTCAATTTGCGGAAATTTCAGAAGCACAATTTTTATGGCAAATGAATAACGACCCTATGGCTTCAAGTAAATTAGCCGATGGTATTCGTAAATTTGGTCAGGATCAAGAAGCTTTCGAAGCTTTGCTGCAGTCCTCTTAGTACCGCTTAACCTGTCTTAGAGCTTTTAAACCAGTATTAATACAAACCAGTCTCAACAATAGAAAAATGTCAATAAGTAGTTAATGTAACCGACTCATAGGCGTTCGCGCCTGAGTTGCTGCCTCATGACAATCTAATGAGCGGGGTTGGGTTTGGCTCAGGCTAGGGCCAAGCATTACTTCCGGTGACTTTAATAGCGCCACTTCAAACTCTAATGAAGCAACAATTGAGCTAAACTCAGCTTCATTAGCAGCATGTGCTTGTATTAAAGTTTTGTGGGCGCGCAGACTGCGCTTGCAAATATCAGATTCCACTTCTTGCAGTGGTAACACTCGAAACCCTTTGGCCTCAGCACTCACATGATTATTGAACTTAAATTCCCAACGAAACAATGAGTCAAGGTAAAGTGCATCAAAAATAGATTTAGTTTTGCCATAGCCATTAGAGTAAATACAGGCTATCAAACCATGTTTTTTATGGAGTTCTAAGGCGAAGGCGGCTAATAAACCTAAACCAATTGAATCAATAATACGTGTTTGTCTCATATCGATAATCACTTGCTCAATTTGAGAGGCTTGTAATATCCACTCAAAGCTCTGCTGCAGTGCTGAGTGAAGTTCGTTTTCAATATGACCATTGAGTTGAAGAATATGCTTGTAAACGTCTACTGCATAATGCACTTGTGACATCTGGACCTCGTTAACTGCTGTAATTTGAAGACCATTATAGGCAGGAAAATATTATAAATGGCCAGTTAATTACAAAGTTACAATATTTTTAATAACTACTATAAGTCCTCAGAAATGTAATCTGTTGAGAAAGTATGAAATACAATGGACTTTATCAGCTTTTGAGACAGATTACTTTTCTGAAAAGGTATAATCCACCTTGCAATTTATCTTTAAAGGGACATTATTGAATTGTGGTTGAATTGTGCTAATTTAATCTATAGTCCGATTAATTTCATTCACGAGGCTGACATATGGCGAATCTTAACAACGATAGCGAGGCTTTATCTAAAAGCTCTCCAAGAAAGCCCACTCAGTCAATCGACTATAGTGAAAAAAGAAACTTTACTCGCATGTCAATTGACACTCCTATAAGACTTACCTACGAAGGCAGCAAAGAAAGTATTGAAGGACGTTGCAAGAATTTAAGCGGTACCGGCATGTTGATCGAAACCGGCAAGCGCTTAAAAATAGGGAATAAAGTTCATATTGTTGTGCCCTCTGAGAGACCAGAGCTTAAAAACCTTAACGCTTTAGCCGAAGTAATTCGAGTGATTCATTTACATGATCAGCATAAATTTGAAGTTGGTTTAATTATAAGAAATATGAATTAAGCCCTAGTGTTTATAAGTTATACAGCTATAACTAGAAAAAATCATCTTGCAGGAACTCATCTTCTTCTTTGGCAGCACCATTTCTCACCTGCGAGGCACGCCTTTGGAGATAAGAGTCTCTAAAAAATAAGTAATCATCACCAGGGGCTATATTATCGAGCGATAAAAACGATGCCCTGAGATTTATAATATTAAGTGCCTTCATGCCAAACTGTTCATGAGATGAGCCAAATTGCTCGGTCTGATCTGTTTCATAGTCCAAAGGCAAAGCTATACCGTCTCTTAATGAAGATGGCCCCAATAAAGGTAAAACAATATAAGGGCCACTATCAAGCCCCCAAAACCCAAGCGTTTGGCCAAAATCTTCTGTATGCACAGGCAAGCCAAATGTTGTGGATATATCGTACAACCCCAAACCACCAAAGGTTAAATTAAACACAAACCGGCTAATATCTTGGCCAGCTTTGCCCGGGTTACCTTGTAATAAATTATTCATAGCTGTAGGCACATTGCCCAAATTACTAAAAAAGTTGGAAACCCCCCGCTCTACAAAATTTGGTGTTACATATCGATAGGATTGAGCTACGGGCCGCATAATCCAGCGGTCAAAATAAGAATTAAAACTCCAAATTTTTCGATTGACTGGCTCAAATGGATCAGATACCTGACCTGAATTTGACTGACTAGTCTTGTTATTACTCTCAATGGTTTCATCCGCTTGCGTACTCGTTTGCTGGGATTGAGGCGAAACCGCATAGGCTTGCAAACTCAGTATCAAAAATAAGCTGCATGTGAATAAAATACTTACGTTTTTTTTAAATGGCATCAATTTAAAAACCTTGTCAATTTGATAAAAACATTCCCATTGTGCTTATAATTTAATCAGCTTAGGGCTTATAGTTCTTAATTATTATTTATGGATTTTACCTGAATTTGGCTGTAAATAATAAATTATTTCTAATTCGAGCAGTTGATTTAAACAATCCAATATTTGAGACATAAAAATCTTCTCAGGTAATTTGCTGGTTCTTTGCAACCAGGTCAAGAGCTGGTTTACACAAAAGCTCTTCGCTAGAGCTTTAATTAAAGCTGCTAGCATATGATTAAGGCGCAAAACTTGCACATTGAATTTTAATGGATATACCAAAAAAAATATTGATTCTGCTTTGAACTGATCTGCTTGAATGAACGCCCTGTCGGTGAGTTGACTTATTTGACTGGCGTCATAATCTAAACGTAACAGCCGTACATATTGAGACCTGTAAAAACGAATTTTAAAATTATTAGCTATTAATGACTCTGCATCCAAAGGTGTAAAATGAGCTCCAAGTATAGACGAATGCTGGCAACTCACATTCATCCGACTCACATTGGCATCTATCAAACCTATACCAACCTCATATAGCGCTCTCTCATAATATGCAAGAGATATATAGGCCGGATGAACAGCGTATTTTTCTTGATGAGTTTCTAAAAAAACCAGAAAACTTTGACTGATATCATAAAATGAATTTGAAATCGATTGATGTGATTGATGTGATTGATAAAAATCTTTAACAATGACAGCCCACCTTCTTGGAGTTAAAACTTGAGGCAAGACTCGAAAAGTGTCATTGATAAATGATTGCATTGAGGTTACATAGAGATCACGGTAAACCTCTAAATCTTTGGTATAAAAATGAGATGTATCAGATTGATTATATGAGCGAGTCGCTTGGGCAAATTTTTGCTGCAGTGCGAGTGACTCTGCTAAAGTTAAAGCCTTGGAAGTTTGCATCATATGCAACCAGACTGGATTTGCAATTGTCCAGATTGCAGACGACGAATCTGGTTAAGCTCTGATATAAGACTTGCTATTGGCGGAAAATTAAAATCTCTCTCAAGCAAAGTCGGCAGCACACCATGGCAATGAAACGTGGCTGCTAATAACGCCCAAACTGATGGCGCAACTGGTGCCCCATGAGTATCAATAAGGCGCTGGTCGTTGCGCTCTAAATGACCCGCAATATGACAATATGCGATCTTATGGCTTGGTAGTGCTTGGATGAAATCTATTGCACTGTATTTATGGTTGGTAGCATTGACAAACACATTGTTTACATCGAGCAGTAAATAACAATCTGCTTTATCTAAAACCGATAATAAAAAATCAAGCTCAGTCATTTCATTGGATAATACGGCATAGTAAGATGAGTTTTCTATAGCGATACGTTGACCTAAATAATCTTGTACCCTTAAGATTCTATCGGCTAAATACTGCGCCATTGATTCAGTAAATGGAATTGGCAGTAATTCATACATTTGTGTGGTGCCATCAGTTGCCGCGCTCATGTGCTCACTATAAAGAGTAATTTCAAAATCCCGCAGAAATTGTTTAACAGATTTTAAAAAATTAAAATTGAGTGGTTGTGCTCCACCAAGTGATAATGACAAGCCATGGCAAACACAAGGTAATTGAGCGTTTAAAGTTTCAAAAGTTGCATACTCACGCCCTCGGCGGGATAGCCAGTTTTCTGGCGCTATTTCTAAAAAATCCACTACCTGGGGTTTGATGGGGTCAGTATGATTAAAGCATTGAGCAAGTAGTTCTTGGGCAAAGTCTCTTCTAAAACCCAAACCCACACTGCCGATATTGAGAGTTTGTAGCGATATTGTATTTTCATTCAAGTCGTCCTTTGACAAATACTGCATCAATCACACCCTAAACTCGGTTTATTTCACGTTAATTTAAAAATTAACTAAGCTATTTTTCATTAGTTTCAGTATTTAAATCTTCATCTCGCTTATCATCAAACCGCTGGACATCTAATGAAAAATTAGGTTGATCAGTTGGCACATCAGACTCTGAAGCTTTGCTCATATCTCTTGGTGGTGATGATTGACTGCCCTCATTATCATTTGGGCGCTCACTACTGCCGCACTTCCCCTCACCACAACGGCCTTCCATACCAGCTAGCTGAATCGTGTCAACAGACACCTGAGTCATAGCAAAAGGATTATCAGTTGCTCCTACGGCAGTTGAAGTCATTAACAATGCCGATGAAATAAGTAACGAGACATGAGAATTTGACTGCTTAGACATGTTTAGACCCTACTACTAAATTGAAAGCTTGCACTGATTTGAGTTAATTTAGGCGCTATTGATCTATATCAATACGGCGCTACTCAAAATCAACGCATAACTTTAGTGTAGGATGTTGAACATATAATCCCTAGAGCCGAAATCAATAAATTACGAAAAAAAACACAAGCAAGCTCAATTAGCTAAAAAACTGGCTTGCGGTTTATTCCTGACCTTACGGCTGGATTGCTTGACTTTTTGAATCTGGATCCACATGGATGTGGATTAAGCCAAAGTTGATCATGGATGATACATTTTGGCGTCAGATGAGAAAAGTCAAGCAATCCAGCCGTAAGCTCGCGTTTATTCTGAAACAAGATTTAAATATCAACTGGATTAGCATCACAAATGAGCTTGTAAAGCTGATCAGAGGATTTATTCAACAGATCTTGAGGTTGCGCCACATGGTACGACTGTTGGTGTAGTTTTATATGCTGTTGCACTGCGTATAGTATGGTTTGACCTACTTGACTTAATTGGTCAAGCTTGCCGGCATCGATTAATTGACGATCTCCAGCTGCCATCTGTTTAATTGCTAAGCCTGCAACCGTAGTTGAAGTCTCTTGAATCAAAGTTTCACCCTGCTCAGCAGTTATGCCAATATGAGCCACATTTTGCATAGTATTTACTGCAGTCAAATGATCAACTAGCGCTGTGGGATTTTCTTGCTTGGCTAAAAAATGCATATCTTTTGCAATCAGTAAATGAGCCCAATCTTTGGCATCGCCGCCTTGGTTCGCCTTTAAATTGCGCATAATATTGTGCATTGATGGCCCACGGCTTTGAGATCGGTAATTTGGGTGTCGGAGATAATCTTGCACACCATACATACCATTTTTAGCTCGACGCATTGGTATTATTTCACCATTAGTAAAAGGGGTTTTCTTGGCTTCATGCGAGGCAATTCGTATGGGGTCTTTAATCAGACCAGTAGCTTGGTGAGGTGGTGCTGTGCATTTAAATATGGATTGTAATTTTGCTTGTATAAGAGCTAACCGAGCATCATGGTCGCGTAAAAAAGCTTTATTTGATAAGGTTTGCCTTAACCGAATATCAATTTGTTCAATTAAGCGTTGATTTGTTGTAGGAGCTGCTAACAATTTGTTTTTTGCCAACATTAATAAATCAGTGCGAGTGAATAAAGCCCCGCCATGAGCTATGTATTTCACTTGAGTCGGGTTCATTAAATCTGCTGCTTTAACAAACCAGTCAAGTCTTCTTTCATCCTCACTTATATTGAGATGATCGGTTATTTGCATTTTACACAAAATAGCATTTATTTTTTTAAGGCTAAAGCGCGTAACACCAAGCGCCAAAGTCAATAACGCAATAGGTGGGAATTTAAGGCTAACACCAGCACTGATTAAAGATGCAAGACTTACCAGTTGAGTCGCTCGGCTGAGCCATTTGACAGCTGCGCCTCGTCTTCTTTGAACTTGTTGAATACTGTCATTAGAAAACACAGTAAATTCAATTTTTCGAAAACTGCCCTCAAATGCATGACTTACAGGGGCGCTAATGAGTTGCCAACTCTGCTTAAGCGCAGGTGTTAATGTAGCTATTCGGCAATGATTAATAGACCTTAAGGCCGAACGTAAATGCAACCCAGAGTCAAGTGGGTCGCGCATACTACTCGCTGGAGTTGGCGAGTTACGCTCTTGAGGCGCCGGCGCAGCTGAGTTAACAGCTGGCAACGCCTGGGTTTGCTGCGTAATGTACACTAGGCAGCTACGCCTGCTTCTAGTTGACGAGCGTTCAATAAATCGATCACTTGAGCTTGGTGGGCTTGGTTTTCATTACGCATATCTTGCAACTGACTGGCAAGCTCATCATGTTTTTTACTCGAGCGTACATGGCGTTCAAGTAAACAGCCAAACGCCGCCCCGACCGTACAAAATACTGCAGCTACGCATAATACTAATTGCAATGGCACCATGCCGATATCGGCTGCAACTGTGGCATTATCTAAACCTACATCAACGTTTTCTGCATGAATGTTACCATCAAAATCTAACTGACCATTAGCATCAACCGATGAACTGCCATTACCAGGCACACCAAAATCAAACCCATAAGCACCTGCTTCTAAATCATCTAATCGAGCTTGGGCATCGGCCTGAAAATCGCCATTGGCTTCGGCCGCACCATCAATATTTGCACTGCCGGAAGCCTTGGCAGACACACCATTAGCAAATTTATCTTTTAAACCTTCCCAGGCAATAAAAAGGATTGCAACCCCAGATGCACCAGTAAGCGCGGCAAAACCTAATGAGTATAAAGCTGAGGTAAATAAGCCACTAGACTTACTCGGTTTACGCATATCTTCAGCTGGCATACTCCGTAAGGCCGATGGCTCTGCATTACTCTGTGCGTTTGTATTACCTACTGGAGCATCTACAGGTTGTGCTTGTGCAGCATGACCTCTTTGATCAATTCCATTCAACATTATCAAGTCCGTCCATTCATGTTTAAAATTTGATAACTTCCCTACTCTTTGGTTGGGATAGTTTTTTTAAGAATCAACACTTATAACAGTGTCAATGCTTAACTGATTCTTTTATCAAATTTACATGAAGTATACAAGCACTAGAAGTTTTAAGAAATTAAGATTTATAGGTAGGTTAATGAAATTTATATAAATATTACTAACAAATTTATATATATAAATTTAAATAATCGATGATATCAAATGCTAGACAACAAAAGAGTCTGGCTTCATTTAACAACTTTTAATGAAGGTCTGGCATTTTTGCGCCTGTATTCAGAACCAGAAGGTGGTGGGGATATATCGCCATCTCTTTCAAAAAAGACGCCTTTACCATTTTCGCGGGCATAGATTGCATGTAAAGCACCAATGGGTAACCAAAGATCCATAGCCACACCACCGAACCGAGCTGAAAAGCTCAATGATTCAGTAATAATTTTAAGGCTGCGCACAGCAGTTGAAGAAATATTAAGTACTATTCGGCCGTCGCGAACATAATCTGTAGGTACTATCACACCATCGTAAGTTGCATCCACCACAATATAAGGTGTTAACTTATTGTCTTCAATCCATTCATAGATGGCGCGACTAATATAACCTCGGCTTGATGTGAGTTGTTCCACTAGTGACCCTTATTAGTTAGTAACCCATAGTCGTTATTGTGAGATAGCCATTGATTACAAGTAGCTATCCTTAAGAAAATTATCTATTAACGCAATGAAGTTTGATAGAACTCTTTTTCTTGCGCAGATAAACTTGTTTTGAAAGACTCGCGCTCGAATATTCTTTGTGCATATTGCGCTAAAGGTTTGGCTGAGCTTTTAGGTATATTAATACCTAAATAATCCAAGCGCCAGAGTATTGGTGCAATGCAGCAATCGACTAATGTAAATTCATCGCTCATGAAAAATGGTCTTTCTTGAAAAATAACACTTGCACCAACCAAGCTGTCTTTAAGTTTGTGTCGTGCGGCATCTTTTTCAGCTTCACTAGAGCTTGGGGCTTGAATAAGATCTACCTGATAACACCAATCTCGTCTTACTCGATAAATCCACTGACGAGTAAGAGCTCGAAGCGTTGGATAGACCGGCATTAATGGTGGATGAGGGAATCGCTCATCTAAGTATTCCATAATAATAATGGGTTGATAAAGCACTAGATCTCTATCTGCAAATAATGGCAGTTCTCCGTATGGACTCATTTCTAAAATTTTTGGAGAAGGATTTGCCAGGCTTTCTAAAACTGACTCAACTCCAATGTCTTTTTCGGCGACTACGATTCGTACGCTGTGACTGTACTGATCCAAGGGATCTGCGTACAGGCTCATCGACATCCTTTTACCTATGCTATCTCCGTCGTCTTTACTCACTTTCACCTCATGTAAAACATCACTGTTAGTCTTGGAATTATTTCCAAAAAATTAGATAATTTCCATATCAATTGATTCTAACCACTACCATACCAAAAAAAAGCCAGGGAACGGTAGATTCCTCTGGCTCTTTTTATACTATTTCTTCGATTTAGTGAATATTTTTCCAGTATTCTCGATTAAGCAGCCATGCAGGGATAAATAAAACCGCTAGAAATATTAATACCCAACGGCCTATACTCTCGCGTTGTGCTTTAGTTGGATCACCAGTATAAGATAGAAAGTTAGTGATATCACCCATTGCTTGTTTGAAATCAGCCTCAGAAACTCGATCCTGCATATTTTTCATAACATGTGGCATACCCACGTTTTCAAAGACGTGATTATTAACGCCTAAAGGTCTTTCAGGGTCTTCGTAAAAGCTGAGTAAATATGAATAAATCCAATCTGGGCCATGAATTCTTGAAGATAAAGTTAAATCGGGAGGTTGCACACCAAACCATTTACTTTGCGATTCAGCAGATGCAGCTATTCTCATTTGACTATGAATATCAGCATCACCAAATAAAAACTCTTCGTTGACTGTTTCTGTGGGAATAAGTAAATCGTTGGTTAAACGCTCATAGCGTATATAATTTAAGCTATGACAGCCCATACAATAATCAGTAAACAGTCGAGCACCTCTTTGCAGTGATGCTTTATCGTCTAGGTTAACTGGTGCGGTCATTAAGTCAACCGACTCTCCACCACTAGCTAGAGCTGATATTGAATACCCACTCACAAGCGTGGTTAAGCAAATTAGCCCACCAACCCATGCTTTTTTAAAGCTCAAGGTAAAAAACCCTGCGTTATTAATTCTATGCTTCATTAATCTTCTCCTTACGAGCACAATCTTAATCGCTATAAACTTGAGCCTGAAGACTCCATAAATATGAAAGTTTCCAGGCTTGCCCTTATTGAAAATGGGGCAAGTTGTTTAATGAGGCATAGTGACTCGCTCAGGTGGTGTTTTAGTTTTTTCAAAGGATGTAAAAAATGGCATCGCTATAAACCAAAGGAAATAGACTGCCGTCGCAATTTGGCCGGTCACTTTCCAAGTCAAGCCAAAGATAAATTCGCCATCAGGTGGCTTAACGCCGCAAACCCCTAAAATAACAAATGCAATCACAAATAAAGCTAACCCAACTCGGCTTATTAAACCTTTATAGCGCATAGAACGCACTTTACTGCGATCAAGCCAGGGTAAAGCGAATAAACAAGCAATCGCACCGCCCATAGCTATAACGCCTAACAACTTATCAGGAATTGATCGCAAAATAGCGTAAAAAGGTGTGAAATACCAAACAGGAGCAATATGGTCGGGAGTTTTCAAACCATTTGCAGGCTCAAAATTAGGTTTTTCAAGAAAATACCCGCCACCATCTGGAAAGAAAAATACTACTGCTAAAAACACAAACAAGAATATAACCGCACCTTGTAAATCATGTACAGAATAATAAGGATGAAAAGGAATGCCGTCTTTCGGGATACCATTAGCATCTTTATGTGCTTTTATATCAATCCCGTCTGGGTTATTAGAGCCTACTTCGTGAAGGGCAATGATATGAGCAACAACCAATCCGAGCAAAATTATTGGTAAGGCAACTACATGTAGTGCGAAATAACGATTTAAAGTAACGCCAGATATGAGGTAATCCCCACGAATCCACTCCATGAGTTGATCACCAACTACAGGAATAGCACCAGCTAAACTAAAAATAACTTGTGCACCCCAATATGACATTTGGCCCCAAGGTAGTAAATAGCCAAAAAATGCTTCTGCCATGAGCACAAGATATATAAACATCCCGATGATCCACACAAGCTCACGAGGTGCTTTGTAAGAGCCATACAACAGCCCACGAAACATATGCAAATAAACAACCACAAAAAATGCACTTGCGCCGGTTGAGTGTAGGTATCGTAAAATATCGCCGTAATTAACGTCGTACATAATATATTGAATAGCACCGAATGCTTCATCGCCTGAAGGCACATAAAACATTGTAAGCCAAATACCCGTAAGCAATTGGTTAACTAGAACCAATAGTGCAAAGGCGCCGAAATAATACCAAACATTGAAATTTTTAGGAGCGTAGTATTCACTTAAATGCTCTTTCCACAATTTTGTGGCGGGAAAGCGCTTGTCAACCCAGCCCATTATTCCATTAGTTTCATTCATTATGCTTTTTCTCCATCCTGACCGGCTGAATCGCCTAACTCACCAACTGTGATTACATTTTCAGACACATAATAGTAGGGAGGAACTACAAGATTTGTGGGTGCCGGCACCCCTTGATACACCCGGCCAGCTAAATCAAATTTAGATCCGTGACATGGGCAATAAAAACCACCCATCCAGTCTTTACCAAATTCTGGGCTTGCAACTTCAGGTTTATAAAGTGGCGAGCAACCCAAATGTGTACAGATGCCAACCAAAACTAAATATTCTGCCTTTTGAGATCTGTATTCATTATGGGCAAATTCAGGTTGTATAGATTTTTCCGATTTTGGGTCTCTGAGCTTGCCAGTTACTTTACTAAGCCCCTCAAGTGTCTGGGGAGTTCTTCTCACAACCCATACTGGCTTACCTCGCCAAGCAACGACTAGCTTCTGACCAGGTTCAAGCTTACTAATATCAACGCTGACAGGCGCTCCAGCGGCTTTTGCTCGAGCACTGGGCGACCAAGACTGTACAAATGGGACAGCAGCCCCAACAGCGCCAGCTGCACCTACTGCAGCTGTCGCACCGATAAGAACGCGTCTACGTTCATGATTCACATCATCTCGAACCATAAAGTCCTCCAAAATACAAGCATCTCTCATTCTAAAATGCTGGCGACATAAAACTTACGTTAACAATTTCACTCAAAAGAATAGCAGTTTATAAGCATATTTAGAATCTAATTATGCTTATAAGGAAGGATTTTTTTATTTAGCACTCAGATATTAAATAAAAAAAACCCCAGAGAGCCTGGGGTAGGGTTCAGCGAAATTAACGCTTGGAGTATTGTGGTCTTTTTCGTGCTTTACGTAAACCAACTTTTTTACGCTCGACTTTACGGTCATCTCGTGTCACATAACCTGCTTGACGAAGCTCAGGTTTAAGATCTTCGTTGAATACCATTAATGCACGAGTAATACCATGACGAATAGCATCTGCTTGGCCACCAATACCACCGCCTCGAACCGTAACGAATGCGTCAAATTTATTAACCATATCCACAAGCTCAAGCGGCTGCTTGACTATCATACGCGCAGTTTCACGACCAAAATACTGATCAAGGGAACGACCATTTACACTAATTTCGCCGGACCCTGTACGCAAAAACACTCTCGCAGTGGCTGATTTACGTCTACCGGTGCCGTAATAATTTTCTGTTGATGACATATTGAATTTCTCGCTGTCTTTTTACACGTGTAGAGCTAGTTTCTATTGTTTCAAGATCTTTTGCTCTTTAAAGAACTTAAGATACTTTACTCCAATTAGTGGACTGTCTCAACTTTGAATTTTTCTGGGCATACCATAAACTCATAAGTTTTAGAACTTTGTACTTAAATGAGTAAATACCCTATAGATAAGTGTTTATGATGTTAGTTTCACAACACTTAATAACAATTATCTTAACCAAGCTCTAAAACTTCTGGTTGCTGAGCTGCATGAGGATGCTCGCTATCAGCATAGACTTTCATTTTTTTGTAAATTGTTCGGCCAAGTGAGTTTTTAGGTAACATTCCTTTGACAGCTAACTCAATAACTCGAGTTGGATGGCTCTCGATCATTACTTTAAAGTTAGCTTCTTTAAGGCCGCCTGGATACCCAGAATGACGGTAGTACATTTTGTCAGTAAATTTACGACCAGTCACTCGAACATCGGCTGCATTGATAACAATTACAAAATCGCCAAGATCCATATGCGGTGTAAATTCAGGCTTATGCTTGCCTCGAAGTAAACGAGCTACTTCAGTGGCCAATCGCCCTAAAGTTTTGCCTTTAGCATCTACAAGAAGCCATTTACGATTAATATCTTTTGGTGTCGCGCTGAAGGTTTTCATGCCCTATCCTCGATGATTTATAAATTCAGTACTTTTCTTGCTCATCTTCATGCTTATTTAAAGCACAAATTTCGTACCTTGGGTTGTGCAACATATAAAACCAGCCAAGTTTTATATTGTACAACTTGGGTCTTTATTGCACCATAAAGATTCAAGTTGCAGCAATGTCAAAGTACATATCTATGAGCATTCACAATTACCAGGGCGCATGCTCACAAGAGAGAAACATAGAGGGCGAATGTTAACCAATTTTACTAGTAATAATCAAGCCTTATAGAACTTTCTTGGGGTGTTTAGGCAAATAAATTTTATTTTGCAACTTTAAGAGCCTAAAATCTGTTACTTGAGCTCGCAATCTAACCGATGCGGGGCGGCCAAATAGTCATCTGATTGCATTTCAATTACTCGGCTTATTGTTCGTTCAAATTCAAACGCAAGCTTTGTCCCTTGATATATTTCATCAATAGGCAGGGCTGCACCTAATATAAGCTTTACTCTGGAATCATAAAACTCATCAACTAAATGCACAAAACGACGCGCTGCATCTTCGTTGGCTGCATTCATTATAGGAACTTGTGACACAATTATAGTGTGTAACTCGCGGGTTAATTCTATGTAGTCACTTACGCTGCGAGCCCCTTCACATAATTGCTTGAAGGTAAACCAAGCAACATCATCATGCATGGCAAGGGCTTGGATACTTCTATTATTGACTTCTAAAGTTTTTGCAGCAATCAGGCCATTAGGGCTTTGCGCATTAAAAATAGCAGTTAAGACGCCGTGCTGTTGATCACCCACCACATACAAACTCTGTTGCTGCAGCTGCCGGAGGCGATAATCCACATGGGAGTCTAAATGAAATACCTCAAGATTATTTGCTAGTAAATCAATAGCTGGCAAAAACCTGGATCGTTGCAAGCCATCTTTATAGAGATCAGCTGGAGGCACATTAGACGTCGTAATCAGATACAGCCCTGCTTCAAAAAATGTTTTAACCAACCCTCCAAGTAGCATTGCATCGGTTATATCGATAACTACAAACTCATCCAGACAGAGTACTTGATACTTTTGGGCATAATTTTGCGCGATAGTTTGCAATGGATTAGCATGGCCTTTATGGGCATCAAGTTCTTTATGAATAAACCGCATGAACCGATGAAAGTGAATTCTTTTTTTATTAGCGATAGGCAGGGATTCGTAAAAACAATCCATTAAATGAGTTTTACCACGGCCTACCCCACCCCAAATATAACAGCCTTGCAGCCTGTTATGGTCTTTAAGCTCATTTGAGGCATTGCTAGATTGTAGAGAACTTTTAACCCATGCCAGTAAACCACTTATACTCAGCTTGCCTGTTGTATCCGCTAAAGAGCTGCCAGCTGAAGATTTTTGTTTAGCTTGGTGATGCTCTAAAATTAAGTTATACATTTTTTGCAGTAATCTAACTGCTTGATACTGATACTCATCTTTTTGTAAAATACCCTGCTGAATTTCATGTTCGTAGCGCTCTAATGGCGACAAGCTCACTCTTTATATCTCCCGTATGTTGGCCTATACCTTTGTAAAAAAACAAGCATTGGAGCAAACTACTTAACTTGTATGTTAGTTTTTTATTGAATTTAATTGTGATGTCATTGCTGAGTAGGGTAAACTTATTACTCAAGGTGTCAAGATTCTGCGTCCTAGCTCAACTCATATTGAGAGCTTAGGTCGCGCTCAAAGGAGGTATCATGAGCGGTTTTATCGGAGTTGTCATTTTCTTTATAGGGTGTATCGTTGGCGGTATCGTTCATCGAGTGTTTACCCGCAATGCTGGAACCAATCAAAAATTATCAAGTAATTTAGATAGTGTAAGCCGCGAGTTTGCAGAGTATCAAGATCACGTTGATGAACACTTTAAAACTACAGCTGAGTTAGTCCAACAAATGACTCACTCATATGTTGCTGTGCATCAACACCTTGCTCAAGGCGCCCAAGGCCTATCAAGAGCATCCCTAGAATCTTTATCGAATGAGGCATCTAAAGCTCAAGCAAAGCTTGAGAGTACTGCTGAAGCAACTAATAACCAGGACTACCCCAACCCGCCAAGGGATTACCTTGATGATATCGATGAAAAAGTCGAAAAGAACCCATAATCTTTTTACTTTTCAGACAAATTACAATTTTTTTAAGCCATAAAGACTAATTTAAACTATTTACTCGTAATATTTTATGGCTTAGAGTTAACCGCGACTTCTAAAGCTGATCTACAATAATATATAGATAAATTGTAGGAAGGTTAATAAATGTCGAAAAAGCCAGTCTCGGATGACAAGCGAATTATAAAGCGTCACCAGCTCCCGTTGTATTTGCAAGTATACAATCGTGTTACTGGTCGACCTATTGGTTATATTGTCAATATATCTTCACAAGGTATGATGCTTGTTAGCCAAGCTCAACTTATGACTCATGCTGTTTTCCAGCTAAGTATTCATGTACCTGAGAATACCAAAACCAAAAAAATTGATTTTGAAGCACTCAGTTTGTGGAGCCGCAGCGATGTGACACCTGGTTATTACGATACCGGGTTTTCTTTTATCACCATCCCTGAAGATTTACTTGATTTAGTTAACGCGTTAAAAGACTATTTTAGTTTTAGAGATGTGAGTATCTCTTGATATTTAACTTTCAAGAGATATCTCACCGCCCTCTTAGAACTTACAATTCAATTAACGCCAACCAATTAACGGGCTGAATGGCCTTTAAGCTCTACTTTTACTTTATCTGACTCATCCATACCTTCATAATACTCTCGTAATATTGTAAGCACTTCAGGACGGCTAAAGTGTTCATCGATGGCTGCGCCCTCAGATAATGCTTTTCTTAACTTTGTGCCGCTGACTAATACTCGATCTTGTGCATCATGAGGACAGGTTCGCATGGAAGCCATATTACCGCAGGCGTGACACCAAAAAGTCCAGTCAATTTTAATCGGCTGAGTTTCAAGCGCATTTTCGGGTAATGTATCAAAAATATGCTGTGCGTCAAATGGGCCATAATAATCACCAACCCCAGCATGATCTCGGCCAACAATAAGATGTGAACAACCATAGTTTTGACGAAACAATGCATGCAGTAGTGCCTCTCTTGGACCTGCGTAACGCATATCTAATGGGTAGCCAGACTGTACAACTGTTTGCGCCACGAAATACTTATCAAGCAGTGTTTTAATGGCAGACTGACGAACGCCGGCTGGGATATCACCAGGTTTTAAATTCCCAAGTAACGAATGCACCATAACACCATCACACAATTCAACCGCAATTTTAGCGAGATGCTCGTGTGATCTATGCATTGGGTTACGAGTTTGAAAAGCAGCGACTGTTTTCCAGCCTAAACTGGTAAATAATTGCCGTGTTTCTTTGGGGGTCATATAAATATCTTTATAATCTGTCGGGAATTGCCCCTCCGACAGCACCTGAACCGAACCAGCTAGATTAACTTCACCTTGCTGCATAACCATTTTCACGCCTGGATGCTCAAGCTCACAAGTCCCAAATACTTGTTGACATTCATGTGCCTTATCAATTGAGTATTTCTCTTCCAAGGTTAAAATGCCGCGAATGCTCTGACTTTGTTGGTCAACAAGAGCATACTCCTCGCCTACATTTAATTGCTCTGCTTGGGAGTCACTTACGGAAAGTGTTATTGGTATTGGCCAAAATAAACCATTAGCTAATTGCATATGATCCACAACACCCATCCAATCAGCTTGATTCATAAAGCCTTGGAGTGGAGTAAAACCGCCAATACCTAACATTATTAAATCGCCGGCTTCTCGACTGGAAATTTGAATAGTTGGCAAATCAGCTGCTTTTTTTTCAGCTTGAGCAAGCTCTTCACCTTCGAGCTTGAGACATATTAATTGATCACTACCATGTGGTTTAACTAAATGAGTTTCAGGAATATCTTGAGTCGAGTCATGCAGCGTCATATAAATGGCCTTTTCTGTTCATGTAAAATCTAACCTTATAAAGTGTCATGGCTATTCTAAACCTTTCAGCCCATTAGGAACAATCCTTGATTGTATTCGACCCTACTTGTGTAGAGGTGTGCTGACTATACTTTTAAAGCATCTCAATTTCTATAAAAGATACAAACTTGCGCATTAGGTTAGGAAGCTTGCATGAAATCATTTAAACATTATTCGATTAAAAATAAGTTAGTTGTCTTCACAATGTCGGCGACATTATTTGCTTTGATTTTCATGATGATGGCTATTAATACAATTGATCAAATAATAACTCAAAAAAGTATGGTAAAAGAATTAAGTGCGCTCAGTGAGGTTTTAGCTGCTAGAAGTAGTGCAGCGGTTACATTCAACAGTGCAAGAGAAGCGCAAGTTAACGTGGATGCATTTAGTAAATCCAATGAATACACTATGGCCTGCCTCTATAATGAAGTAGACCAAAAACTTAGCGTACTAGCTAGCTACTCAATGAATCAATCAATTGGCCAATGCCCGGTGGACCCAAAAAACTTTATAGCCTCATCTGGATCAATTACTAAAGAATATATACATGTACTAACAGATGTAGAAGTGCCTAAAGGGCATGGTGAATTCTATTTGCGGCGTTCAATGGAATCTATGAATACTCGGCTATCTACTTTTACCTACGCCAGTCTAGCTATCTCAAGTTTGGTACTTTTATTAATCTACGCCATCATCAGCTGGGTTCACGGCATTATCACTAAGCCAATTATTGCACTGAGTAAGATTTCCGATGAAATTGCGGATAACAACGATTACACTCTAAGAGCAGATGTTCGCTCGCAAGACGAGTTGGGGTCTTTAAGTAAAGCATTTAATACCATGCTCGAAAAAATTGGTCATGCTCAAAAAGAGTTAACCGAAATGGCTTTTAATGATGCTTTAACTGGTTTGCCCAATCGACGCTTTTTTATGGAAAGCTTAGAGCGTCAAATGAATTTAGTCGCCCGCGGTCAAAAATCCGTGTCACTTTTTCTCATCGATTTGGATGGTTTTAAAAGTATTAACGATACTATTGGCCATGATGCTGGAGACTGGGTGCTCACCACTGTGAGCGATCGAATGCAAACCTCACTACGTAAAGGCGATTTAGTTGCGCGCCTTGGTGGGGATGAGTTTACTATTATCCTTGAAAATGTTTCAGAGCCCTTAGTACTTCGCCGGATCGCCATGGATGTGATTCGTAGTATTGAAGAACCTATCGATTTCAAAGGCCAGCCAGCTAACGTGAGCGCAAGTATTGGTATTGCTATGGCGCCAAAAGATGCCAAAGAAATAGATGCTCTGCTTAAAAATGCTGACTCGGCGATGTATCATGCCAAAGAAAGTGGTAAAAATACGTTTTTCTTTTTTAATGAGGATGATGATCACAGAGCTAAAAGATTTCAACAAATGGAAGATAAAATTCAGTCACATTTAAATAACAACCAACTCGCCATAAGTTTTAGATCGGTAATTAACCTTAAAACTAAAGAGTTGATCGCGTTACAGACAAACCTTTATGATGCTGAAGATCAGTTGATCCCGCAACAGGCTTTAAAAGCCATTGCCAATCACATGCTGGCATGCCAGCTGAGTCAATACATATTAGAGTCAATTAAAGAAAGCTTCGAGAAAATGCCACAACCAACCACACTATTGATTTATATTTCATGTGCTTTTTTAGAAACTCCCGGCTCGTTTGACCTAGTCAACGAAACCGTACAAACATTGAAAGCTCAAAATATTAAATTATTGATATGCGTTGAACATGCTTGGCTGCGGCGATTTGAAGCAAATAATAACACCGCTAACCATTCGTTTATACCAACCGACAGTGGTAATGCTTTGGATTTACTAACACTTATGGAGTCGCCCTTAGAGGATCATAATAATACTTTATGTATAGCCCCTTTCCCAGATGAGCCTATGACGGAGTGGCATCATCAAGCTTGGCAACACCTTGTGAATTGTACCTTTAAATTAAACTATACATTTATTATTAAAAATATAGATACGCCCGAACAACTTGTTTTAGCCAAACAAATTGGCATTCGCTATGGTACTGGCAAGGCTATTGGACAAGGCATGACAGCTGTAGAAATTAAAGATTATGTGAATCAAGGTGTGGCTTAATACAAATTACTTACCAGGATCATTGGCAAATAGATTAGAAAAAGGTATATTCCATAATTTGAATATTTATTCTAATCATTAGGAACTAACCGCTATGGTCTTTAACCAGATTTGGGCTTCGGATCACCACTCAGCCGAAACTAATTTTGGCCAAACATCACAGCCAAACACAAATCTCAATACCAACAAACATTTTGCTCAAGATATTAGTGCACAAGCTGCACCGGCTAGTCGTTTTGCAGATTATTATAAAAACCTTGGTTGGATTGGTAATTTTGTAGCTTGTAGCGCCTATCAAAGCTTAAAAAGTATTAAGCGAGCCAACCTTAATGATGCTTTAGATCAACTTAGTATGGGCGTTACCTTAGCTGCTTTGGCTTATACAACTCAAGATAATGCCGAGAAGATTTTCGGCCAAGATTCTAGTATACAAATGCTTCGTCAAGCCTGCGTTGCTACTGCCAAAACAACTCTGGAAGCTGGTGGCTTAACTCTACTGTGGGGTGCACAATTTTTTGCACGGCATCATTTAGCACGTAAATTTGAAACCTTTGGCCGCGCATCACAAACAATAAGCCCCGACAAAGAACCTTTAGTCAACACCAATGAAGCCTGCAATCTTGATGAACATCAGTTGCAAAAAATTCAAAATATTTATACGCAATTTGCCCAAGCACATCTATTATCAGATACCCTAAAACAAGGATTATTAACCGAGTGTTATCTTGGTAATTGGCAAGTTAATAGTGCATTTGAAGCCTTTAATGAAAATGCCGCACTGAAGCTGCCCTTCCAACAATTTTCATTGGTGGCTGGTGATACCTTAGCCAAACCATTAGCAGACCAATTAATACAAGCAGTACAAGTCAATGCATTAGATACAATTAAAAAATTATTACCATTAATCAATCAATCTTTTATACAAGCCAGACCAGAGGCGCCAAGCCATTCTAAAACTCGCCAATGGCATTCAGCACAAACTGCTCAAATAGCAATTGCTCATATTTTAAATCTAAGAAGCCATCGAAACATCGCTTGTTTTCTAGGTCGTTTAAGCCGCGAGAATCGTACAGCACCTACACATTTAGAAGCTAGATACCTTAATCAATGGCTTGAAGATTCAAAGGTCAATGAACAAATAAGTTCTTATAAATATGCTGATGCTAACTCTCATTTTAACTCTGATTTAAACGCTATTGCGTTATCGTCACCCAGCATCGAAGCCACTCGAACATTTTTTACAGCAGCTTTGCAACAGCTCACCACTCATGCAATGCCACCACAGTTCAAGCTACATACCAAAGGTTATGAAGCTGATCCGGCAGATGCTTGGACTAAATCAATTGAACATGATTGGATGAATTCTAAATCGCAACGCCATGATCATAAGTTACATAATATTGAAGCCTTGCCCCAACAAGGCCGAGTGGAACTGGTATTTAATCACTCACTCAATACTGTAGATATGGCAATGGCGCTTAGTAAAATTGACCAAAGCGGCCATCGAGTCGCTGGCAATACGCGCATGGCTATTGATGAAGCTTTAATGGGTATACCTATCGTGGGACCAACTTTACAAAGCGCCAGTTATCGCCTGGCAGAAAAAAGCTCGTTTATTCGGTTACTGACTAACGAAGATATAGTTGGGGTTGCTCCTGGCGGCGCTCGTGAAGGCTTGAAGACTCTGGCTCATGCAAATGTATTAATGTGGCAACACGCCAAAGGCTTTGTTCGATCACATATTGTAACCGGCGCGCCACTAGCTAGTGTTTTAAGCCCCCAAGTGGATCAAATTCGTCGCAATATTTTACCGCAATCAATTGATTGGCTGCAAAAAACAGTTTTTGATCGCCTCAAAATACCATTGATGCCCATAATTTTTGCCCCATGGGAGCAACGACCTGTGCGTTTGGATCATTTCATTGATACGCCATTTGAAGCATTGCCTTTGCCTAAAAATAACTTAAGCATGCGCGATAAAAGTTTTCATGCACATGTCTCAAAAGCTCATGAATATATTGTTCAAACCACACAAGAGCGGTTATATGATTATGAGCGATTAGTTAAAGCTGAAGGAATCAATGGCGACTACCCTATGGCCTATGCGCACAAAAACACCTAAGTCAACCAAAGGCCAGAGGATAGAATTGAGATGGTGCAAACAATTGTAAGTGGCGGCCAAACTGGTGCCGATAGGGCCGCATTGGATGCTTGCTTAGCGCTTAGCTTTGCAACTGGCGGCTATTGCCCTGCTGGTCGTAAAGCAGAAGATGGTGTTATTGACGCCCGTTACCCATTAATTGAAATGCCCGGTGGTTATCGACAGCGGACTAAAAAAAACGTTGAAACTGCAGATTTAACAGTTATATTTTATCAAATACAACCAAGTGGTGGCACTGAACAGACTCTATTATTCGCTATAAAATCAAACAAACCTTATAAGCTGATTGATACTTCCATAGTCACAACATTACAAGCAGCGCAGAGTATTAAAGAGTTAAGCTTAATAAACCAAGCTAAGATTGTTAACATTGCAGGCCCAAGGCATTCAGGCTGCCCTTCAATTTATGCCTATGTCAAAGAAACAATAACTCTGTTGATTCAAGAATAACTCAATAAAATACTCTATAACAATATATAAAAATATAGAAAAAATAACAATATATAAAACTGTATCGTGTTTTACAAAGCTTATTTCAATGGATTCCCCAAACCTACAGAGTGCAAGACTCGAGTCAGCGCACGACTCAATGAAAACCCAAGTTTTTCAGTCAATGGGACTTTCTTTTCAAATTTTAATCGAAACACACTATAGTCTTTAACGGCTTTCATTAAATAACTTTGGCTGGTAGAAATTTCGTCAATTAAACCAAGGTTTATCGCTTGTTCACCATACCAGTGTTCTCCCGTAGCTACTTGCGCTATATCTAAATTTGGTCGATTGTTAAATACAAAGGTTTTAAATAGTACATGAGTTTCTTCAAGTTCTTCTTGAAATTTAGCCCGGCCTTCATCGGTATTTTCACCAAACATAGTTAAGGTTCTTTTATACTCACCAGCCGTATGCAGCTCAATATCTACATTATTTTTTTGTAAAATTTTATTGAAATTAGGAATTTGCGCTACCACACCAATGCTACCAATAATTGAAAACGGCGCTGCAATAATGCGGTCAGCTACACAAGCCATCATATAACCACCACTTGCAGCCACTTTGTCAACAGCTATAGTGAGCTTAAAGCCAGCATCACGAATTCTTTTAAGCTGTGATGCAGCTAGCCCATAGGCATGGACTAAACCACCAGGACTTTCCACCGTACATAAAAACTCATCGCCTGGCTGGGCCACGAGTAGAGCGGCATCAATGGTATTAATGAGTTGATCTATTTCGGTGACTTGCACATCGCCCTCGAAATCAATCACAAAAAGTCTTGGGTTTTTACTGGAAGACTGAATTAATTCATGAGTGTCTGAGGTTTTTTTACGACTCTGATCTTTATTCTTTTTGTCATCTTTTGAGTCGTGTTTTTTTTGTTTCGAATGAATTTTGTAAGCTTTTTTATCCAGTAAATGTTCCAACATGAGATCTTCAGTCTCTTCCATTGTCTCATTGACATTTTCAATAATTAAGTCGCCCTCGGCGGACTTTTTATGGTTGCGCATGGCAGCACCCATTGCAACAACTAACACAACTAAAAGCGCTGCAACAATGGTTATTGCCTTGGCCAAAAATAAGCCATATTCGTACAAAAATTCCATGCTAACCCTCTTAAAGATACTGAATAAAAAAAATAAAAAATAAAAAATAAAAAATTGGTGCAGCTTACGTATTAGATTCTATAGTACTAGTTTCTATAAGCTCAAAACATTGACTCAGCAAAGAAGTGGCATAGCTACCACTCCCAAGTCGAAATGATAATCGAATATCGGCATGAGTCCAATGATGTACTGTGAATGATTCAGGATAGCACCAGAGGGCTCTTCTGTGATGATTTTGAAAGTGAGTCAAGGCTATTTGAGCTTTTTCTGGCAGATTTTGCCAAATTTGATTTTCAATTTCATCCATAAGGCCTTGAGGTTTAATACCGCGCCCAACTTTGCCAAACATTGGCCCAGTAATAAATAGATCTTGATTGATAATACGTTGAGTTATAGACTCTTGGCTTTCTTGTTGTGGATCATCCCATAGAAAACAAGAATTGCTCCCAGCAAGCTGCATTACGTCACCAACTTGAGGCGCCTGCCAATGCTCTTTTAACTCAGCTTGGCGCTGCTTTAAAGCTTGATTAAAGAGCAAACTGCGTATTGAAGAAAAAGCCCACTCTTGTTGTACAGTTAAGCGCGGTGGTTTTTTCTTCTTCTTAGGCGTAACTTGAGGATTAGTTGCTGCATGTACATGCGGCAAATGCTCAAGCATCTGGTCTATAGTTTGTAATTCATAACCAAAACGTTGCTGACCAAATGTGTTCGCAAAACCCTTGGCTTGCAAATTATTGAGCCGGTCACGTACAGCCTGTTCAGGGTTAGTAAATTCCGCACTCTCCATATCGTTTGGCCGGCGTAAACATATTTCAAACCAGTTGGATTTATGAATACCTCGACGGATTTTCTGCAGGTGACAATTGGCTTGCACTACTTGTGCTTCGTTGGTTTGTGCAGCTAATCGGGCCTGGGCTGAGTCAACTAATTGCGGGGCTGTACCTGGTAGGTGAACACTAAACCACTGGCTGGTTTGCGCATAGCGATCTTTCTTACCCGAATAATTCACATCTCGGCGTTTAACTTCAAATGCATCAACGATGCGGTCACGGATAAAATCCGTATTAGCACCAGATTTTTCAACATACATCCAAAGATGCTCGCCCTGGCCTGCGAGCTCAAAACCAAGTTCTTCACGCACTATAAAGTCTGCTAATTGACTTTTAAAGAGCACACTTAACACATCTTTATTCATTCGGTATCTACTTCTTGAGCTTGTAGCAGAGATTTAAGTTCAGCAAATGGGTATTTTTTCTTTTCTACCAGAGGTTTTGCAGTTAATTCTGCTGTAACTAGCTCGCATTGATCATGAGCGTGTCTTGGAAAAGGTGGCACACCAAGCAGTAAATCATCTTCTAAAAGTTCAGCATAAGTGGCTTCAGGCCTTGGATGTAAAAAAGGTTCAAAATCATCTGGCACCAATGGTAGCTGGGATTCTTTAGTAATAAAAGCAAGCTTTACATCAACTTTTAATTGAAAAATAAATAATTTCAAGCAGGTTTGGCAACGTAATGGAACTTGGCCGGTTAAACTGCCTGTTATCAATACTAAGGGAGTTCCTGGGCATTCGTTAAACTGCAGCTCACCGTAAAATCTTGGATCGCTTGGTAGATTGAGCTCTTTAAGCTCCTCTTCAAGCGACTGTGCAGCTGTAAAAATATGTTGATCTAAGGTTTCTTTTAACCGCACTAGATCTGATAATGGAACATCTAAGGTAATATTTGAGCTTGCTTTGGCTGCATTTTTTAAATTAACTTGTAACATGCTGTCGTGCTAGACCTCTATCGGATTTCTGATGATAAACTTTGACTATTAAGTTTTTAGACTTATTCTAATCTTATTTTACGCTTGAATTACAAGCTTAATATTGATTTAATATCTTAATAGAATGTGTAAGGCTGCATGCAATCGCAATCATTACCTCGACGAGAACTTGCGGCTTGGTCAAACCACGACGGACGCACCTTTTAAGGAAGAAATCACATGGAAACTCCCCGTACTTTATACCTATTGTTGGCATCGATGTCCAGGTATCGGGCTGAATGCCTCAAAAAAACCACGCTCCCCTTTACCCAACACTCACCAAATGTAGACGAAACACCATTAACTAATGAGTTACCGCCAGCAATGGTTACCAGGCTTGCACGTGCCAAGGCAGATAAAGTTCAGGAGTTTTTAGTTGGTAATACTTTAGCCCAAAGCCCGAGCCATATTCTCGCCTCAGACCAAGCTTTAGTAGTAGCAAATCAAGTGCTAGGTAAACCACATACCTTAGCTAAAGCCAGAGAACAACTACAGCTTATGTCCGGCAAAACCTTGTATTTTTATACTAGCTTGTGTCTTTTGAATCGGCATACCGAGCATTATTATGAAGATACTGAGATTACTCAAGTGAAGTTTAGAAATCTACAAGAGCCAGAAATTGAGCATTATTTAGCACTTGAAAAACCCTTTGATTGCGCTGGTAGTTTTAAATCTGAAGCCAGCGGCGCAATACTCTGCGAAGCGATTCATGGACGTGATCCAAACGCTTTAGTGGGCTTACCATTGATGTTATTAACTGATTTTTTAATTGCAGACGGCTACTCGATTTTCTCTTGTGTATAAAACATTGCAAATTACATTTAAGCAACCTAACCCTTATATGCCCATCAGCCTGCATTAAATAAAGGCGATGTTGCAGGGGCTAAAGAAGATGTTAATTGAAATGCAAGCTCTAGACTTTGATCAAAATTCAATCTAGGATCACACTGAGTAAGATAGCGATCATTTAGCTGTGACTCTTGTAGACCCATAGCCCCGCCGAGGCACTCGGTCACGTCATCGCCAGTAAGTTCAAGATGAATACCACCTGGAATAGTACCTAGAGATTTATGAATTTTAAGAAATGACTTCACTTCACTAAGTACGTGATCAAAATGTCGAGTCTTGCGCCCCGCTTCAGAGTTTTGAGTATTACCGTGCATAGGATCACAACTCCATATCACTTCAATACCCTCAGCTTTTATGCGCTCAATAAGTTGTGGTAATTGCCGCTCTATAGCAGTGTGACCAAACCGAGTAATTAAAGTCAGATGACCAGGAGTATTGTTTGGATTCAACCGGTGGCAAAGCTGAACAAGCTCTGTTGCGGTCATGCTTGGGCCAACTTTCATACCAATTGGATTCGATAAACCGCGCATAAGCTCTACATGGGCGCCATCGAGCTGACGGGTACGATCACCAATCCATACAAAATGCGCGGACCGATTGTACCATTCGCCTGTTTGTGGACACTGACGAATAAATGCGGTTTCATAGGGTAACAGCAAAGACTCATGCGAGGTGTGTAAACTTGTTTGCCGCAGCACTGGCAAATCTTGTGGCACGCCACACGCGGTCATAAAACTCATAGCATGTTCAATATGTTGCGCAACCTCTAAAAAACGATGCGTATTGTCATATCGATGCGCAAAATCTAGATTGAGTTGATGAATAGTGGAAAGATCGGCCAAACCACTATGGGTCAATGAACGAATTGTATTAAGTGTTGCCACAGATTGTTGATAAGCAGTTAACATTCGCTTTGGGTCTGGCATACGGTCTTGGGCATTTAAACCTAAGGCATTAATTATATCACCCCGGTAACTTTTATAAGTTTGGCCGTTAATTGTCTCGGTATCACTTGATCTTGGCTTGGCATATTGCCCAGCAATTCGTGCAATCTTAACCACCGGCATTGCGGCGCCATAAGTTAAAACTACTGCCATTTGCACTAAAACACGCAGCATTTTTTCAACGTTGGCCTCACTATGAGCGGCGAAGCTTTCGGCGCAGTCTCCGCCTTGTAATAAAAATGCTTCACCCAGGGATACTCTTTTAAGTGATTTTTTAAGCGCTTCGATTTCTTGAATTGAGACTAATCCAGGCGATTGAGCCAGCTGTTGTTGAATTTGAGCCACAGCTGGTTGATCAGCGTACTCTGGCTGCTGATAGGCTGGCAATGCTTGCCATGAATCCACGGCCCAAGGCTTTGAAGCTGGAGAGTTGGCTTGGTTGTGGGGTCTGGTCATAATTGTTCCTTTTCGAGAATCGTAGAGCATAGATTGTTTTTCTGAGGACCTCTACTAAGTTGATTAATAATGCCCACCAAGAAAGACGATAGTTTTTTTATCATCAAGAAAAATTCTTCGCTCTAAATAGTATTTCACTGCGCGAGCTAAAGCAATGGACTCATTGTCACGACCCAAGCGCTCAAGTGCATCTGGCCTTGAATTATGATCCACGCGGGTGATAATTTGCTCGATTATAGGTCCTTCATCAAGATCAGTGTTGACATAGTGGGCTGTGGCGCCAATAAATTTTACGCCTCGCTCATAGGCTTGATGGTAAGGTCTTGCACCTTTAAAACTTGGTAAAAAACTATGATGAATATTAATGCAACGGCCTTCTAATATTTTGGAAACTTTTGCTGACAGAATTTGCATATAGCGGGCAAGTACAACTAATTCGCAGTGTGTTGCTGTGATTAACTCTAATAATTTATCTTCTTGCTCAGCTTTAGTCTCACTTGTGACTGGCATATATTCAAAGCGCACACCATGGCTTTCAACCAGCGGTCTTAGGGTTTCATGATTTGATACTACGGCGACTAGGTCCATAAATAAATCACCGCTACTGAGCCGGTAGAGTAAATCATGCAAACAATGATCAAATTTAGAGACCATGATAATTGCTTTCACGGGAGCATCTGGATCGTAAACTTTAAATGTTAAATCAAATTGGTGAGCGATTGGATAAAAGCCCTGTTGTAAATCGTCTATAGCGGTTCGACCGTTATTAGGCAGAGAAAAAACGCTTCTAAAGAAAAACTTTTGAGTATAATCGTCGTCAAATTGTTCTAACGAATGAATATAACAACCAGATTGAGCTAAATATCCAGATATTGCAGCAACTAAACCAGCCCCTGCTCGGCAATGGGCATAAAAAATATATTTTTTCATAAGATGATCCTGACCCAGGATTAATATGAGCTTAGGGCTAGGTTACTTGACTCTAAACTCGGTGATTAATGTTTAAAAGCTAAAAAGCCCGCTTACGCGGGCTTAAAAATATTCTATGAGCTCAACCCGGCTGATACATTAATCAGCAGATAAAGAAGCATCAAGGCGGTCATCAACCATGCCTTTGAGTTTTTTCATGGCATTTTTTTCAAGCTGGCGTATTCTTTCAGCAGATACGGAGTATTTATCCGCTAGATCATGTAAAGTTGCTTTTTTCTCAGCCAGCCAACGCAGACTTAAAATATCCCGGCTTCTTTCATCTAATTGGCTTAAAGCCTTAGTTAAAACCCGAGTTTCATGTGCTTCACTACGCTCGAATTCTGTTTGTACTGCTGGGTCAGCTGAGTGGTCTTCTAAAAATTGAGCTGGTGACACACGCTGCGGACCAGTGTCTTCATCATCATTTTGCGGGCCATCAAAAGCAAAATCATAAGCCGATAAACGACCTTCCATTTCTTTGACATCGGTAATCGATACATTGAGATCATTGGCAATGACTTGGGCTTCTCTTTCGCTCAGCAAATTCATGCCTTTTTTACGGCCACGCAGGTTAAAAAACAGCTTTCTTTGCGCTTTAGTCGTGGCAACCCGTACAATTCGCCAGTTTTTTAATACAAATTCATGTATTTCCGCTTTTATCCAATGAACGGCAAAAGATACCAGCCGCACACCAACCGATGGGTCAAAGCGTTTTACAGCTTTCATCAGGCCAACGTTGCCCTCTTGAATAAGGTCAGATTGGCTCAAACCATAACCTGAATAACCGCGAGCCACATGCACTACGAAACGTAAATGAGCCAATACCAGCCTACGTGCAGCTTCTACATTATCTTCACTAAAAAACTGTTGGGCAAAAGTTTGCTCTTCTTGTAATGTAAGCAATGGAATTGAATTAACATTATGAATATAGGCTTCAAGGTTTTCACCAGGCGAAAGGCTTAAAACGGGCTGCAAAGCTTTGGATTGATTCATGTTCGCGGCTCCCTCCTTTGATTGAAAGGTAAATAGTTGAAAGGCAGATAATAACCCGACCAAAATAACATGATTAAACTAAGTATAATACAAGATCATACCACAGAAATACGAGAATTTTAATCTATAAATAAGTGGCCAGCTTGTGAAATAACCCCGCCAAGTATCAGTATTGATATTGACACATATTTCAGTGAATTTATCCATTTATTTGACAGAATTATCAGCTTTTTAAAGCTTGACTCCACCCAACTAACCTTCAATTAGAAGGCCAAAGTCTTAGTCAATTTAGCCACTTTCCAGTAAGCGATGCAGATCGCCCCTCCAGCATTTCTTAAAAAACAGGTAGCTTCCTGTAAAGCACATCAATTTCAGCTGGACTAATGTTCCATGGGAGAAAAGCTTCGAACCCTTCAGGTTTAGTGGCTTTTGGTAGTTCGGTGAGAATTACAGCCATATATTTGTGCACA